>Ga0209543_1000386_pt1 | contig 58679 bp, 56 predicted proteins | sample MesohylFT_FD_187296 | JGI IMG/M metagenome (GOLD analysis project Ga0209543, IMG submission 187296) | Host-associated microbial community of the marine sponge Aplysina aerophoba from Gulf of Piran - sponge mesohyl, lysed by freeze-thaw... | ecosystem: Host-associated > Porifera > Sponge >...
GCAATGGTGGAGAAGGCGGACCGGGAATACTACGTGTAAACAGGAGGATGGATCATGCTGATTGAGGCTAACGACGCTGAAACCGGAAAACGCTTTTCGAAAGAGGCGAAAGAGCTTGACGGGAGCACCCTTGAGAAACTGTTGTCGATGCAATTGACGCGACAGGGCGTCACGGACATGATTGATAACCTAAACGTCAGCGCCGATGTAAAAGTGCTACTCGACCGCATCGCACAGGCTACAATCACCATCGGCGGCGCAGTGGTCTGGATTGGGAGAATCATTCTCAAGGCGATCTTTTTCCTGCTCGGCGAGTTTCCACATGCGAGTTTCGGAGGCATAGCAGGCGCCGTGCTGGGCTACCTGGTGTCCGCGATTCCGGTCATCGGTGCCGTGCTGGGCGGCCCGGTTACGACGCTCCTTGTAATTCTTGGCGCAACATATGGCTTGATCAACGATGTCAAGTTCCGGGCGTTCAAGGCCAGGACCCTTGATGTCCTCAAACCCTTCGACGTTCTGAAAACGGCATGAAGCCATGATTACGACAAATACACCAGAATCAGAATGGAATGCCTTGGTCCAGGAACTCGACATCGAGAGAGTGGTTGACCAGGCCATTCAGTTCAAGGCCCAGTTGGAGATCGGAGAAGACGCCTACTGGTTCCTGAGAAAGGGAAAGGTCGCCGATCTTTTGTTGCACGGATCCCTTGCCGGTGTTGCTGGCGGTGCAACCGCAGCGACGCCTGTTGTCGCAGGCACTCTCTTCCCTGCGGGCGGAATACTCGGCATGATCGGCTTGGGAACGGCGGTGACACCGATCGGGTGGGTCATCGGAGCCGGCGCTTTGTCCGCAGCTTTATGGATGACGGGCAAGACCGTCTACGACAAATTGAGTGATGAATCGACCGAACGCATACCGAAGTACCTGAACACCCCGTTGGACGCGCTGGCATTCGGGGTTTTTGAGATGATGGCTCCACTTGCCTTGAGCATCGCCAACGCCGACGGAGAAATTGGCGCCGGGGAGAAAGACGAGATAGGCGGGTACTTCATCAGAAAATGGGGCTACAATCGAGAGTTCGTGCGCGCCGCGTTACGATTCTACACTTCTCGCATCGAGAACATCAGGGCCGAAGATATTGCTCGGTGTCTTGTGGAATTTCTGAAAGACCTTGAACAAAAACGCGACTGCAACGCTCGTAAAGTGTTGGAAAAGATTGGGCAGTTTCTGCAGAATCTGAATTCGATGAACCATGGGAACGACGGCTGGAACGACGAGGCGTTCCGCAACGTCGAGAAGATACTGCTCAGGAGCTAAGGGCTTCCAGGCCGGGCCGGAGGGGTCGTCACCGCGAAATCTTTCTCATCAAGGGCTCAGGCGGAAAGGCGATCCCAAGGGGTGCTGGAGCATCTCGGTCTCTGGGAACTGGCGAGTGGCATTTCGCATTGAAGAGGGTGACGCTTACGACGTCGACCGGCCCGACTACCACTAACAGATTGTTGAAAAACTCCCTACGACATGGGTCGGCGCCCTTCGACTTCGCTACGTTACGCTCAGGGCGAACGGTCAAGTCAAGGAGTTCTGATGAAAATTCCATTCGCCCTGAGCGTAGCGCAGTCGAAGGGTGCCGTTCGGAGTTTTTCAACATCCTGCTAAATGGGAGGCATGAGTATGGCGATGATCGATCCTCCGCATCCCGGACGACGCGTGGCATGGGGCATACCCTGGCCATGCGTTCACGAGTTCATGACCATTGCGACGCACCCCAGGATCTACGATCCGCCATCGAGCATCACCGAGGCCGTGGATCAAGTCGATGTTTGGCTTGAATCCCCCGTTGCCGTGTTCTTGCACGAGAGTGCTGAACACTGGGACTTACTGAAACGGCAGGTTCTGGCAGGTCAAGTGAAAGGCCCCATGGTTCATGATGCCAGGATAGCCACGATGTGCGTGAGCCACGGCGTCACCGAGCTTTGGACGGCCGACCGTGACTTCAGTCGCTTTCCGAGCGTTCCGACACGCAATCCGTTGCTTGGTTAGGACCTCTCGGATCCTGAGGGAAAGTGCCCCCGGCGAGACTCGAACTCACGACACCAGGATTAGGAATCCTGTGCTCTATCCTACTGAGCTACGGGGGCGTATGAGGAAGTCTAACACGGCGTTGGCCTCCCGGCACGCCGGGGGACCCGTTCCGAAGCCGTGAGGTGCGTTTCTGACACGCCCTCGCGCGGCTTGTCAAACGACTCCCGGTTCGTTGGGGCGCCCCGCGCTACCCGTCCGGCGGCACCTCCATGCCGCGCTGGACCGCGGGGCGGGCACCGATCATGTCGAACCAGCGCTTGACGCTCGGAAAGTCGGCCAGGTCCACCTCATGTCTCTCATGCCGGCCGACCCACGGGTAGGTGGCGATGTCCGCCACCGAGTAATCGCCGGCCAGATACTCGTGCTCTGAGAAACGCTTCTCCATTACACCGTACAGGCGGCGGGTCTCGTTCTTGTAGCGGTTGATGGCGTAGGGGACCTGCTCCTTGGCGCCGAGGAAGTGGTGCGCCTGGCCGAACATCGGCCCTACCCCGCCCATCTGGAACATGAGCCACTGCAAGACGTCATGGCGAGCGCGGGATTCCTCGGGCAGAAACCGGCCCCCGGACTTCTCGGAGAGGTAGAGGAGGATGGCACCCGACTCGAACAGGCTGTAGGGTTTCCCGCCCGGACCGTCCTGATCGACGATGGCCGGGATCTTGTTGTTGGGACTGATGGCGAGAAAATCGGGCGCGAACTGCTCGTCCTTGCCGATGTTGACGGGATGCACGGCGTAGGGCATCTCCAGCTCTTCCAGCATGACGGACACCTTGCGGCCGTTGGGTGTTCTCCAGGTATACAGATCGATCATGATGCCTCCTTCGTATCCATCTTGGCTTGCCCGCCGGCCCAATGCAACGGAAGCCCGGAATGCAGCATGTTACTCGACGCGCGCCTTTCTGGCCACCGAACCTGACCGGCATCTCACAGAGTCCGGCAACCGCATCCGAGGCGCTGCACGCGGCCGTGGCCGCTCCACGTTTGACAGGAAATACCGAGATTGACAGTATGTCCACGGATGTTCATGCGCGCCATGAACCTTGGCGCTCCGCCTGAGGATACCCGTCGAGTCCCGCGATACGAGGGCGGAAGGAATGGGAGCGACCGATGTCGGGAACAGAGATCATTTTCGAAGTGAGCGAGGACGAACTGGACGGAGGATACTCGGCCAGTGCGCTTGGTTTCGGCATCCACACGCAGGGCGACACCCTGGACGAACTCCGCCGTAATGTCAGGGAAGCGGTGGACTGCTACTTCGATGACCAAACTACTCGGCCGCGCCTTATTCGGTTGCACTACGTGAGGGACGAGGTGTTGGTGGCGTGAAGTTGCCGCGCGACGTAAGCGGCGCCGTCCTCCTGGCCGCGCTTCGTCGGATGGGTTACGAGAAGGTGCGGCAGCGGGGCTCGCACGTGCGAGTCACGACACAGAGGGGCGGCGAACACCACGAGGTCATCCCGTTGCACGAACCCATCAAGGCGAAGACCCTGTTGAGCATTCTGAAGAGCATCGCCCGGCATCACGGCATCGGCGTCGAGGAACTATTGCGGGAGCTCGACTTGCGATAGCCGTGGCTGTCCGGTCAGGCTCTGATACATGCCACGTTGTGCCCCCTCCTCTTCTCCACCAAGGGAACGGCTTGCGCCGTGCATTCCGCGATGCGTAGCGGGCAGCGGGATGCGAACCGACAGCCCGGGCCGGGGTTCAACGGCACGGCGGGCTCGCCTTCGAGGGGGCGCAGTTGGCCCGGGTGGCCGATGCGCGGACGCGTTTCGAGGAGCGCCTTGGTATAGGGGTGCAGGGGACGCTGCATTACGTCGTCCGTGGCGCCCTCCTCCATAATCTTGCCGCCGTACATGACCGCGATGCGGTCCGACACGTATTCGGCCACGTTGAGATCGTGGGTGATGAAGACCATGGTGAGCTGCAAGCGCCTGCGAAGCTCCTGCAGGAGGGCCAGTACCTGGGCCTGAATCGATACGTCCAGCGATGAGACGGGCTCGTCCGCCAGGATCAGCGAAGGCTCCGTGGCCAGAGCTCTGGCGAGGGAGATGCGCTGCCGCTGCCCGCCACTGAACTCGTGAGGGTAACGTTCGAGATGTTGGGCGGACAACCCCACCTGCTCGAGCAACTGCACCACACGCTCGCGCCGCGCGTTTCCGTGGAGGCCAAAATGGATTGACAGGGCCCGGCCGATGATCATCTCGGTGCGCATGCGTGGATTCAGCGAGGAGAACGGGTCCTGGAAGATAAATTGGATGTCCTTGCGGAGCGTCTTCATCTCGCCGGGCGAGGCCTTCAGGATGTCGCGGCCGGCGAGGGTCACATCCCCGGACATCACCGGAAGCAGCCTCGCGATGAGCTTGGCCGTGGTGGACTTGCCCGAACCGCTTTCCCCCACCAAGCCCAGGGTCTCGCCCCGGGCAACCTGGAACGAAACCCCGTCGACCGCCTGCACGGTGCGCCGTCCGTACAGGAGACGGCGAAACGCCCCTCCGCTCACGTCGAAATACTTGACGAGGTCACGGACGTGAAGCAGAGGCGGCGTGCTGCCGGCCGTGCGGGCGACTTCCATCATGCCGGTCCCGTCTTCACGTCGGTCGTGTTCCCGCGAGCCAGCGGATAGTGGCATGCGTAGACATGCCCGCGCTCCGCCGGCGTGCTCGCCGGCGAACGGGTCAGCTCCGGGATGTCCCGATTGCATCGCGGCTGGGCGTGGACGCAGCGCGGGTGGAAGCGGCAGCCCGGGGGCGGCGCGCGCAGGTCGAAGATCGTGCCGGGGACGCCCTGCAACGGCTGTCCCCGCTGGGGCACGGAGTTGATGAGCCCCGCCGTGTAAGGGTGTCTCGGGGCCGTGAATATCGCGTCGGTGCTCCCTACTTCCATCAATTTCGCCCCGTAAAGAACGGCGGCGCGCGTGCACAGCTCCGATACCACGGCCAGGTCGTGTGAAATGAACAGGAGCGCCAGGTTCATATCCCGTTGCAGCTCCCCGAGGAGCGACAGGATTTGCGCCTGAATCGTCACGTCCACGGCCGTCGTGGGCTCGTCGGCGATCAAGAGCGACGGTCCGCACGCCAGCGCGGCGGCGATGGTCACGCGCTGGCGCATGCCGCCGCTGAACTCGTGCGGATACTTGTTGAACATCTCCCGCGCCCCCGGCAGCTTGACGCGCTCGAACATCGCGACGGTGCGGCGCCGTGCCTCCGCGTGGCTCAAGTGAAGGTGATGGCGGTACACCTCGGCCACCTGCTCCCCCACGGTGTAGCCCGGGTTGAGGCTGGTCATGGGCTCCTGGAACACCATGCCGATCCTGCGCCCGCGAATGGACTCCATGGCGGACTCGTCCCGGGTTACGAGATCCTGGCCGCCGAACCAGATCTGCCCGCGCGTGATCCTGGCCGCCGGATCGAGCAGGCGCATGATGGACAGCGCGGTCACGGTCTTGCCCGATCCCGATTCCCCTACGATGCCCAGGGCCTCGCCCGGCTCCAGGGTGAACGAAACGTCGTCCACCGCCCGCAGGCTCTCCACGCCGAGGTTGAAGTCGACGGTCAGGTTGTGCACCTCGAGCAAGGCCATCAGCGCATCCCTCCCCGGCGCCGGGTGCGGGGATCCAGGTGGTCCCGGATCGCGTCTCCGATCAGCACGAAGCTCAGCACGGTCAGCGCCAGCGCCGCGCCGGGAAAGATCGCCAGCCAGGGGGCCTCCTCGAGCCATTGCTGCGCATCGTTCAACAGGCCGCCCCAACTGATGGTCGGCGGGACCAGGCCCAAGCCCAGGAAGCTCAGGGAAGCCTCCACCGACACGGCGCTGGCGAAGTCCAGCGTCACCTGCACCGCCAGGGGCGGAAGCACGTTGGGCAGGATGTAGAGGAACAGGATGGCCAGCCGTCCTTCACCGATGGCGTGGGCGGCCTCGACGTATTCCCTCTCCTTCTGGTCGAGCACGCTGCCGCGGATGATGCGCGCGTAGCGTGGTATCGAGCTGAAGGCGATGGCGAACCACAATGACACGACCGATGGTCCCATCAGAACCACCAGGACGATGGCCAGGAGCCGGGCAGGGAACGCGATGATAGCGTCCATGCATCTCTGGGTCACGTCATCCACGAGGCCGCCGATGTAGCTCGTGACCGCCCCGAGCGGCGCGCCGATCAACAGCGCCAGCAAGGCGGCGCCGATGGCGACCCTGAAACTGATGGAGGCGCCGGCGAGGACCCGCGACAACAGGTCCCTTCCGCTGCGGTCCGTGCCCATCCAATGGGACCAGCTCGGCGCCGCGAACCGGTTCCGGACATTGGGCTGGTCGGGTTCGTAGGGGACGAGCCGCGGACCCACGAACGCGGCGAACAGCATGACCACGAGCAGGATCATGCCCACCATGGCGCGCCGGTCACGCAGGAAGAACCCGCTGACGCGCTGAGTCAGCGTTTCCTGGTGCCATGCCGGGGCCGCCGTTGGTTCGGCGCCGGAAGCGGCATCCATCGGGTTCGTGTTCATCGCCTTGCCATGACTGAGAGCAAAACAGCCGCTTCGTACTCCGTCCTACGCCGTCGCGTACCGTATCCGCGGGTTTAGGTACGCGTAGATGAGGTCCACGAAGAAATTGACGACGACCACGAGCACCACCATCCACAGGACCACCGCCTGGATGACCGGGAAGTCGCGGGCGTAGATCGCTTCGATCAGCAGCCGGGAGAGGCCGGGGTAGCTGAAGAGCGTCTCGATGACGGTGGAGCCTCCCAAGAGCCGCGCGGTATTCAGGCCGACCACGGTCACGGTGGCTATCAGTGAGTTTTTCAGCACGTGCTTCCAGATCACCAGTTGGCCCGGCAATCCCTTGGCGCGGGCCGTGCGCACGTAGTCTTGATGCAGTTGGTCGAGAAAGTCCGTGCGCTGGAACCTGAGGATGTTGGCCGCCACGTCGAGTCCCAGCACGGTCGCGGGCATGATCAGGTGCCTGAGGAATCGCAGGAAGTCCTCCTGGGGGGCCACGTAACCGATGGAGGGCAGCCACCCCAGGTAGATGGCAAACACCAGGATCACGATCATGCCGAACCAGAAACCCGGCACGGCGACCCCGAACAGCACGAAGCCGGACGCCAGGTGGTCGACCCAGGTGTCGTTCTTCACCGCCGCCCATACGCCGAAGGGGACGGCGACGGCGATGGCGATGAACAGGGAGGCGGTCCCGAGGTACAGGGTGGCGGGCACCCTGGACAGCACGACGTCGATCACCGGAACCCGAAAGACCACGGACTTGCCGAAGTCTCCCTGCAAGGCATCGCCGAGCCAATAGAGGTATTGAATCGGAATCGGACGATCCAGGCGCAGCTCCCGGAACATGCGGTCGTAGATCTCATGGGGCACCGCGGTGACGTCGTCGGCATAGTAGCCGAGCATGCTCAGGACAGGATCACCGGGTATGATGATGATCAGGACGAAGACCGCCACCGTCACCAGCAACACGGTGGGAATCATCTGGAGAGCGCGGAGCAGCGTGTAGCGGATCATGCGCTTCGTGGGAGCCGCCACGCGCTTTCAGTCGCGACGGCTCCCACTTTCATGACGAAATGCCAACCGTTACGTTCTCGTGTTGAAGGTGACTACTTCTCGATCCAGGTCCGGTGCAGGCCTCCCAGGGCGTTCCGGTACTCCTGGCCCGGCCCCCGCTGCCAGTCCTTGACCTTGTCCCGCCAGCCGAAGTTGCGGTTGTTGGACCACCCTATCCCGTACTGCATCATCTCGTCCGCGAACACGGCCTTGACGATTTGGCCGTAGATTCGCACGCGCTCCGCCCGATCCGAGGCCGTGGGATACGAGGAGATCAAGGCGTCCATGTCCGGGTTGCAGTATCCCGTGCGCGAACGGCGCACCTTCCCCTTCTCGCATACGTAATTGATGGTCTCTTCCAGCCCCGGCTCGCCCCGGAAACGGCCGCTCGACATGAGCAGGCTGAAATCGCCCTTGCCCAGGCGTTCATAGAAGATGGTCGACTCCACCGGAGCCATCTTGATATTGAGGCCCGCCTCCGCCGCTTGGCGCACGATGGCTTCGCCAAGGGCAACCTCCTGCCCCAGGGTCATGTTGAGCGACAACGGCTCGCCGTTGTAGCCGGCCTCCTTGAGCAACTGACGCGCGCGCTTGACGTCCCGTTCATAGGACGGAAGGTTGGCGGTACCCACCCGGAGCCAGTCCGAGTCCGGAGGCACGGCGAGCGGAAGGGGATCGCCCACACCGAGGAAGCCCTCCTCGACAGTGGCTTCCCGGTCCAGCGACAGGATGAAGGCTTCCCGGACACGCTTGTCGCTGGTCCACTTCCCCTTGGTGTTGAAGTAGAGCTGCCGAAAGCCGGCGCCGCCGACGGCCCGTGTCTTGATGCCCGTGATCTTGCCCTTCTTCACCCGCTCGGCGAACGACGGCCTCAGGCGATCCGCCATGTCCACGTCGCCGGCGCGCAATGCGTTCTGTCGGGCGGCCTTGTTGGTGATGATCCGGAACCGGAGGCCTTCCAGGTAGGGCGTGCCGTCCCAGTATTCGTCGAACCGCTTGAACTCCACCTGTGTTCCCGGCGTCCAGTTCACGAACTGGTAGGGGCCGGTGCCCGGCGGAGGATTCCCCTCGATCTCCCCTACCTTGCCGCCCAGGGAGTTCTTCGGAACGATCGTGCCGTTTTGGATGGAGCTGAGCACGTGGGGAAAGAGCGCCCGCGGTCCCACCATCTTGAACTTGACCGTGTACGGGTCCACGGCCTCGACCTTGGCGATGTTGTCGGACAGCACGGTGTTGGCGTAGGCGCCGTTGGCCGGATTCAGTATGTAGTTGTAGCACCAGACCCAGTCGGCGGAGGTCATCTCCGCTCCGTTGTGGAACTTGACGCCGCGCCTCAGCTTAAAGGTCCACTCGCTGGCGTCGGCGTTGGGTTCCCAGCTCTCCGCCAGGATGCCGTGCAGTTTGCCGGCGAGGTCGTACATGGTGATGGGTTCCCACATCATCATCTTGATGAACTCGTCCACCGAGGTCACCCGCGTGAAGGGATGCTTGGTGTTCATGTCCTTGGAGCTGCCGATGACGAGGGTTCCGCCCTGGCGCTTTTCCCATGCCTCCGGCTTCGAGGCGGCGTCGCCCGTAGCCGGGGTGGCAAGGGTTAACGCGGCAACGGCGGCGAGCCATACCGCGAGCACGAACATGGAAACGATGTTGCAACGTTTGCGAAGGTTCATCTTTCACCTCCTTGGTCCGGCAGCCTTTCGACTGCGGCTCCGGCCCGCTTGCGGCCGGCGGTAGCTCCTCCGTCAAGCACCAGAGTCGCCCCTGTCATGTACCTGGCTTCCGCGGATGCGAGATAGAGCACGAGTGAAGCCACGTCATCGATGGTACCGCCCCGGCCCACGGGGATATGGGACGTGTTTCCGCCGCCCGGGGTACGATGCTGGATCGAACCCGGAGCGATGCAGTTCACCGTGATTCCGGACGGTCCGGCCTCGAGCGCCAGCACCCGTGTCAGCATCGCCAGCGCGGCCTTGGTGACCGCGTAGGCGCCCCCGCCCACGTACGGCGCAACCCCGCTCACCGATCCGATGTTCACGATGCTCCCGGCCCCTTGCTTCTTCATGTGCGGCAAAACCCGCCGGCTGCACAGGAGGGCGCCCGTCACATTCACCCGGAAGGCCTCGTTCCAGGCCGTGACGTCCATCTCTTCGACGGTGGCGATGGGGTGGATGGCCGCGTTGTTGCACAGGAGATCAATGCGGCCGAAGCGTGTGACGGCGGTTTCCACGGCTTCGGCGGCGCCCGCTTCGGTCCCGACGTCCGCCTCCACCACCGCGGTGCGGTCCCGGTCACCGTCCAGGCTCGCCGCCGCGTCCGCGCACGCGGCGGCGTTCCAGTCGGCCGCCACCACCGCCATGCCCCGCTCGGACAACCGGCGCACGATACCGAGCCCGATACCGCTCGCCCCGCCCGTGACCACCGCGACTTGCCGGCTGTTCTCCAAACCCGTCCTCCCGTCCGTTAGTCCGTCTCGTAGGACATGATCTCGATGAGATTGTCATCGGGATCCCGGATGTACACGCTGGTGGCGCGCCCTCGTCCGCCCGACCGCGCCGCCGGACCCGAACGCACCGGTATATCGTTCTCCTTCAGGAAGTCCAGGATCTCCTGCACCGTCCCGTCCCATGTGAGACAGAAATCCATGGAGCCCGGGGCGTAGTTCGGCGCCCCTGAAGGACTCTCTATCTCGTAGCGGTCGGCCGCGTAGAACTTGATGAGCTGCGCATCATTGATGCGGAACACGGGCCGCGACGACTCCCCTCCCGCCTTGGATTGCCAGGACTCCTCGAGCCCCAGCTTGCGGTAGAAGGCCACCGACGCATCCATGTCCCTGACGATGATGACCCAATGGTCGATGCCGGAGATGCCCATGATCGCCTCGTTTCCGAATCGCTATTCCCCGCCAAGGTAGAGCTTGATGCCGTTGTCCCGCGTGACCTTCCGTGCCACCGCCTCGTCCACCCCCGCGAACTCTTCGTCGACGGTTTCCTGGGAGCGCGGCCACACGGAGTCGCCGTGAGGGTAGTCCGAGGCCCACAGGGCATTGTCCACACCCACCTCTTCCAGGAGCTTCACGCCGACGGGGTCCGACTGGAAGGTGGCATACACCTGGCGCCGGTAGTAGTCCGACGGACGCATGTCCAGGACCGCGGCGTCACCCCCTCTCCCCTTGTTCATGCGAACGTCGTACTCCCAGTCCATCCGGTGAAGCACGAACGGAATCCATCCGATGGAACTTTCCCCGAGCACCACTCTGAGCCCGGGATGGCGGTGCAGGATCCCGGACATGACCACCGACACGAGCACCTCGTCGAGCTGTATCGGCGCCACGGTCGTGGAGGTCGTTTGGACGCCGCGTCCGGGCGGCTTCTCTCCCTGGGTGCTCCACTGACCGCCGCCGACATGGAAGGAGACCGGGAGCCCGGTCTCCTCCCCCGCGTCCCACAAGGGCTCCCATACCTCGTCCCAGTGCGGCTTTTCCGCGAAAAACGCCTGGAACTGCACTCCCTTCAACCCAAGCCTCGCGCAGTTGTGCATTTCTTCGATGGCGGCTTCCACGCTGTGGGTCGGTATCCATCCCAGGCCGACCAGGCGCTCGGGCGCGGCCGCGCAGAAGTCGGCGGTCCACTCGTTATAGGCTCGTGTGACCACGGTATTGAGATCGGGGTCTTCGACGCCGAAACCCCTGGTGAGCCCGCCGTACAACACCTGTGTCTCCACCCCGTCCCGGTCCATGTCGGCCAGGCGCAGCTCGGGGGTCGTGGGCCGCCACCTGCCCCCTTCATGTTCCACCGGAGTGCTCCAATGGCCGAAGCTCGTGGTGATCACGGCGTCCTTCTTCTGCGGTGTGCCCAGCAAACGCCCGTCCAGCTCCCAGTGCCAGTCGGTGGCCCTCTCGACCAGCCGCGGAGCGCGGTCGCGATACGCCGCCGGAACCCGTTTCTCCCAGAGATCTCCCGGCAGGTACGGGAGGTCCACGTGATCATCCGCCGAGAACAGTTTCCAGTCAGGCATGCCCGATCTCTCCTTCCGCGGAGATCAGATCCATCGTTCCGCGTCCCTGGCCGGACGGTCCGGATACTTCGCCGCCATGGCCGTCACGCCGGGGTGCTCCATGACTCCGAGCCGGTCTCCATCGTGCAGCACCTTCCCGTCCACTTTCAACGTGGAGCCCCGGAGCTCCGGTGCGGCGTGGAGGCAATAGGGGAAGTCATCGTTGTACCGGTGGTTGCCCAAATGCAGGTGGATGCTGGACGGATGAAAGGAATGCAGGAACTCGCGGTATTCCTCGTCAGGACACAGCACCGGGCGAATCCGCGCCGCCGGGTGGATGCCGCCGTGCGGCGCGCGCATCTCGTAGCCGTGGTCCTCTCCGAGCACCTTCGCGAGCTCCACATAGAACGCTTCGAGTGTTCTCGCCTCCGCGCCGCCCTCGAACTTCACGATGTGGTTGTCCCGGATCGTCACGGTCACGGGACGGTCGAAGCTCGGCGGAACGCCGATGTCACGGGCCCACACCGGCAGCATCCGGTCGAACACGAGCTCTCCCTGCATGCCCACCGGGTTGATGGCCGGGTAAATGCCCTCCGGGAAGGAACCCCTGCGGCCGCGCGGCGCCGTATAGGTTCCCCAGTTGGAGGTTGCCGGTCCCACCGTCCCTTCCAGGTGCGTTCCGTTGGGATTCCTAAGCTCCCAGCGATCGCCGGCATGGATCAACTCGGCGGTGCGCAGACGAAGCTCGGCGACGTATTCGTGAGGCGTTCGCGCCCAGGCCGTCGACAGCAGGCCGGCCGTCGTCGCCATGTTGCGCACGAAGTGGACCTTGGTCTCCGCGAGGAGGTCCGGCCACTCCTTCAGTTCTTCCTCGGTGGAGAAATCGAGCACGTGGCTGATGAGCAGGTCCGCGCCGTGCATCACCGACTTCACCGGCCCTGGGACGCGCCACACGGTATCCCGTGTCGGAATGTCCGGCCATATGACGCTACGGCGGACCGGCAGGTCGACCCACATCACCGTGGCGTGGGCGCCGCGGGACTCCACGCCCTGCTGGACCCAGGCGATGGCGGTCTCGTCCACGACGTTGACGCCGCCGTAGAGCCCGTCCACGGCCGCCAGGATGACCACGTGCTGGTCGCGTTGGACGGCCGCGCAACCGTCGAGAAGGTTGTCGATGGCCTGAGCTGCCGCGGTCGGTATGGGCCGGAAATCTCCCAAAATGCTCTCCCTTCTTGCGGCTTTGGCCCGGACGATACATCAACGCCTGGTGCCGTACAAGCACGGTTTCAGCGATTGAGAGTATTGACTTGGCGCATGACTGGTTCATTATTGAACGGTGAAGCACGTACGATTCGGGAAGAGTCAGGAACCCAGGAAGGAGATGATCCATGAACCTGAGCCGTAGGACCATTGTCGTTGCAGGGGCCGCGTTGGCGGCCTGTGCGTTCACCCTTACCTCGACCGTTTCAGCCGCCGACCGCATCGTGTTCGGAGGCGGACCGGCCGGGGGCACCTTCCAGGTCGTGGCCAACTCCATTCAGACCTACGGCCCGGTGAAGAAGTCCAAGGACTACCGGGTCAGGGCCCAGTCCTCGGCCGGCTCGGTGGAGAACCTGCGCAAGGTCAACGCGGGCCGGATGCAGTTCGGCGTGGTCTACTCGGGCCACGTGTATCTTGGACACAACGGCCGAATGAAGAACGACACGCGCAAGTACAGGGACGTGCTCGCGGTCTCGTACCTGTACGGCGCACCGGCGCAACTGGTGGTGCGCAAGGGGTCGGGCATCCGCAGCGTCAAGGACCTGGTGGGCAAGCGGGTCGGCGTGGGCAACGCGGGCTCGGGCGCCTTTGCCAACTGCGAGCTGTTCTTCACCCACATGGGCGTCTGGGACAAGATCAAGCGCAACGCCATGGGCTACAACGACGCGGCCGCCGCCTTCGGCAACAACCAGCTCGATGCCTTCTGGCTGTTTACCGCGTTTCCCAGCGGCGCCGTGATCATGGCCGCGCAGACCAACGACATCGAACTGGTCGATCTCGCCAAGGACGCCGAGGAGAGCGGCTTCTTCGAGAAGTACCCCTACTTCGCCAAGCTGGCGGTGCCCGCCGGCACCTACCGCGGCGTCGACAAGACGGCCCCCTCGTTCCAGGACTCGACGCTCTGGGTCGCCAACTCCAAGGTGTCCGCGGACATCGTCTACGATCTGCTCTCCAAGATCTACACCGACGAAGGTCTGGCCTACATGCGCAACCAGAAGAAGACGTTCAAGGAAATGAACGTCAAGGACGGCACCAAGGGCATCGTCACCCCGCTGCATCCCGGAGCAGAGCGCTTCTGGAAGGAAAAAGGCGTGATGTAAGCGGGCGCCGGCCCTGGTTTCGCTATTCGAACGGAAACAAACACGCGGGCGGCGAAGTGAATGGCTCCGCCGCCCGCGATGAACGGACACGAGGCGCATGTTCAAGCAACTGAACACCGCGGAGCGATGGCTGTTCGACATCCTCTCGCTCGTCCTGGTGATCTTCTACTCCTACTCCGCGGTGCTCGTTCCCGCGGCCACCCAGTACCACCGCGGCATCTACGTCATCATCACCTATGTGCTCGTGTTCCTCCTCTACCGCTCCCGGAGCTTGGCGGGGAGGATCGTCGACTACCTCCTGATGGCCGTGTCGGTGGTGTGCATCGGCTACTGGATGTGGAACTTCGAGGCCATCAATTACCGGGTCGGCGCCGAAACCGTCCTGGATCAGTGGATCGCGGTGGCGGGCGTACTGATCGGCGTCGAGCTGGCGCGCCGGGTGGTGGGCAACGTCTTCGTCGTCCTCGGCGCGGTCATGCTGCTCTACGGGGTCTACGGCAATCTCATGCCGGACCTCGTCTCCCACGCGGGAGACACCTTTCCGGCCCTCTGCACCAGCATCTTCTACAAGAGCGACGGGGTCTTCGGGATCATGGCCAACGTTCTGGCCACCTACGTGATCCTGTTCGTCATCTTCGGCGCGTTCCTTGAAGCAAGCGGAGCGCAGCGGTTTTTCGTCGACTTCCCGCTCGCGGCGGTGGGCCACCGGATCGGCGGCCCGGCCAAGGTCGCGGTCATCGCCAGCGGCCTGTTCGGCTCCATCTCCGGCAGCGCCATCGCCAATACCGTATCCACCGGCAACTTCACCATCCCCATGATGAAGAAGGCCGGCTTCAAGCCGCACGTGGCCGGCGCGATCGAGCCCGCCGCTTCCATCGGCGGCATGTTCATGCCCCCCATCATGGGCGCCGGCGGCTTCATCATGTCGGAGCTCACCGGCGTGCCCTACTCCACCATCATGCTCGTGGCCATCTTCCCGGCCCTGATGTACTTCTTCAGCGTCTACGTCATGGTCCACTACGAGGCCAAGCAGCACGACATCCGCGGCGACAGAGCGGAGACCAGCGCCGGAGAGATCTTTCGGCGCGGCTGGTACTACGTGCTGCCGCTCGCGGTCATCACCATTCTGATGCTGATGGGGTACTCGCCCGCCTACTCGGCGATACTGGGGATGCTGACCTGCATCGCCGTGAGCTGGGTGCGCAAGGACACGAGGATCGGGGCGTGGCGCTTTCTGGAGGCGTCGCGCGCGGGGGCCGAGAACAGCCTCAAGATCGGCGCCACCCTGGGCGTCATCGGCATCATTATCGGCGTACTGACGTACAGCGGCCTGGTGCTCACCTTCGCCGACATCGTGATCGAGTTGGCGGACGGCAGGCTCTGGCTGACGATCCTGCTCATCGCCCTGGCGTCCCTGATCCTCGGCATGGGAGTGCCGGTCACCGCTGCCTACCTGATCACCGCCGTGGTGGCCGTGCCGCCTCTGACGGAGCTGGGCGTCAACCCCATCGCCGCACACATGATCGTCTACTGGCTGTCCCAGGACTCCAACATCACGCCGCCGGTCTGCATCGCCGCCTTCACCGGCGCCACCATCGCCCAGGCCGACATGTGGAAGACCGCCTTCAGCGCGTTCAAGTTCGCCAAGTTCCTCTATCTGGCGCCCTTCCTCTTCGGCTATGTGCCGGCTTTCTCGCTCAACGGAAGCACTTCCGACATCGCCGTCGCGTTCGTCCTGATCATTCTTGGAACGTGGGGCTATTCCTGGGTGTTGAGCGGGATCTGGCTCAATTGGTTCGCCAGGGGGACGGCCAAGAACTGACCACCAAGTCTCGGGGCACAAGTTGACAACGGCCGTGCAAACGTTGAGACTTGCGCCCATGAGCTTTCGTTACAAGCAAGGTGATCGCGTCCGGGTGAAGGAAACGCTGACGCTGGGACATCACATCCGCTCGCCCCAGTATCTCCGGGGCAAGGACGGCGTGGTGGCGGACATCCGAGGCAGCTTCAAGGACCCCGAGCTGCTCTCCTTCGGCAAGGACGGCCTGCCCATGGCCAACCTCTACTCCATCGAGTTCGAACTCGCCCACGTGTGGGACGACCGGCCCGCACCCAACGGTGTCAACAAGATCTACGCGGACATCTTCGAGCAGTGGCTGGAGCCGCGCTGAACGGTTCCGGAATAATTCACGGGAGGACCTCATGGCCAAGGAAAGACAGGATGTGAACGTGGAGCCGGCCCCCAGCGGCGAGCCGAGCTATTTCGAGCGGCGCGCCCGCGCTACCGCGGACCTGTTGAAGGAGAAGGGCGTCCTGGACACCGACGAGGCGCGCCGGGTCAAGCACGGGCACGACCACAGCCACGACGACGTGTTCGAGCAGCTCCATTCCAACAACCCCATCGACACCACGGAGCACGAGCACACTCTCTTCGAGAAGCAGATGCTCGCCCTCGGCAACCTTCTGCGTGAGAAGGGCATCATCAGCACCGACGAGGTGCGACGCAAGATCGACGAGAACGAAGGCGTGTCTCCGCATCAGGGATCGAAAGTGGTGGCCCGGGCCTGGATGGACCCCGAGTACAAGAAGCGCCTGTTCGAGGACGGCATCGCCGCGGCCGAGGAATTGGGCGTCGACATGTCCACGGCCAACCAGCTTATCGCCGTGGAGAACACCGACGACGTGCATCATGTGGTCGTGTGCACGCTGTGCTCGTGCTACCCGCGGCAACTGCTGGGCCAGCCGCCCGACTGGTACAAGAGCACCAACTACCGTACCCGCGTGGTGGTGGACCCGCGCCGGGTCCTGAAAGAGATGGGGTTGGAGCTGCCGGAGTCCACGGAGGTGCGCGTCGTGGACAGCACCGCGGAGACCCGCTACCTGGTGGTGCCCCGGCGTCCGGAGGGGACCGAGGGCTGGAGCGAGGAGCAACTGGCCGGGCTGGCGACGCGCAACAGCATGGTGGGCTGTTCCAACGCTCTCACCCCGATGCAGAAAGAGATGATGGCCGACTGAGGCCACGGGTAGGGGCGACCCGCGGTCAGAAATGATGGCCGATTGAAGCCACGTGTAGGGGCGACCCGCGGTCGCCCAGCGGAAGGAGACCGGCATGAGCATATTACGGAGTCTCACGGAGCGTTGCGATCCGTCCCTGGCGGGGCTCATCGTGGTGGACGTCCAGAACGATTTTTGCAGCCCCGAGGGCGCCTGCGCCAAGCGCGGCGTGGACATCGCGTCCGGTCTCGAGATGATGCCCAACCTCTACAAGCTCATCGAGGAGGCGCGGGAGGTGAACCTGCCCATCATCTACATCCAGACCCTCCACAGCGAGTGGACCGACACCGACCCCTGGATCTACCGCAAGCCCGAGGGCGCGGACAAGGAGACCTGCCGCGAGGGCTCCTGGGGCGCCGATTTCTTCGACGGCATCGAGCCCCGGGCGGACGAGCGCGTGGTGATCAAGCACCGCTACAGCGCCTTCATCAACACCGACCTCGACACCATCCTCAAGGCCAAGGGCATCGAGAGCGTGCTGCTGACCGGCGTGGCCACCAACGTGTGCGTGGAAAGCACCATGCGCGACGCCTTCATGCTGGACTACTACGTCACCATGGTGCACGACTGCATGGCCACATCCAACCCGGTGCTCCACGAGGGCACGCTCGAGAACACCCGCCGCCAGTTCGGCCTGGTGGCGTCCCACGAGGAGGTCATCGATACGTGGGAGGGGTTGGAGCGAAAGAAGGCCGCTCCAGGGTTCTAATGTGCGAATTGGCGTGGAGACGAGTCAGACTGCACGCTAGTCCAGCTTGATGTCGAGTTCTTCCAGCAACGCCGCCGCGTCCGACTTGAAGCCCTCGTCGATGTCCTGATACAGGCTCCTGCCCTTGGTGTCCGCGTCGACGATGAGGGGCCCCAGACCGTCCACCTCCATGATCCACATGGCCTCGGGCCGGCCCAGCTCGGGCCAGGCGCAATCGATGACACGTGTGACCCGCGCGGCGTACTCGTTGTAGTTGCCAGCGCACACCAGGTGCACGCAGCCGGCCTGCTTGCAGAACGCTTCCAGGCCTTCGAGCATGCCCTTGCCGATGATCAGCTTGAGGTCCAGCAGACCGACGGCCTTCTCGATCTTCTCCCGTCCCGCGAGCCAGCTCGGCATGGGCACCAGGGCGACCATCTCGGCGCGGTCCGGTCCTTCCTTCACCAAGGGGCCGCTGTGGAACACGGTCTCGGCGCCGAGTTCCTTCAGGCGCTTGCGGACCGTCTCCCCTCCCTCGGGATCGATCAGGCGGTCGTAGGTCAGCGACCTGCAGGTGAACACCCGTCCGCTGATGGTGACCGAGTCGCCCGCGTCCAGGTCGCGCAGGGCTTCTTCGCTCACAGGACTCGTCAGGTGGACAGTCTTCATGGTGTCTCCTGTAGTACCAACCACGTCACAGAACGTCATTCCCGCGGAAGCGGGAATCCAGGCGGGGTGACGCGGGGACCACGCCCATTTGCCCCTCCCCACCCCTGGATTTCCGCTTCCGCGGGAATGACGATTCGAAGGGTTCCTGCGTCACGGAATTGTCATTCGGCCTGTCGCACGGGCATGACGATTCCGCGCATCACTGCCGCTCCATCCAGCTCGACAGGGGCCGGCTCTCGACCCGGCCGTCGGCGTACATGCGGACGGTGGTGCGGCGCATGGCGGCGCACTGGAGGTAGACCGCCACGGGCAGCGTCGCCATGTGGCAGTAGGCCATCTCCAGGTGCACGTCGAAGGCCGAGGTGGCGCCGCCCATGCCCATGGGGCCCAGCTTGAGCCTCAGGACGTCGTCCATGAGCTGGTTTTCCAGTCGCGCCAGCTCGGGGTCGGGGTTGCGGTCCCCCACGGGGCGCAGGATCGCGGCCTCCTTGGCCATGCGCGTGCAGGTCTCGAAGGTGCCGCCGAGTCCCACGCCCACGAGGTTGGGCGAGCAGGTTGCGCCCAGGCGCACGAGGTTGATGGTGGACTCCACCACGAACTTGCGCACGCCCTTTTCGCCCGCCGTGGGCGGCAGCACCGTGAACTTGCTGCCCACCAGCTCGGGGCCGCCGCCCACGGCCACGTTGGTGATCTCCAGGTAGTCGGCGTCGGGCACCACGCGCACCTTGATGTCCGGGCAGCCGGGACCCTGGTTGGTATTGGGGTTGTGGCGCGTGATGGGGTGGACCGCGTTGGGCCGCAGCGGAATTTCCGATGTCACCCCGGCGCTCACCTCGCGAAGCGTCCGCTCCAGAGCCTGGTAGCCGCCTTCGATCTCGCCGATCATGTCCGTACCCAGGCCGACGTAGTAGGTCAGCAGGCCCGTGTCCGCGCAAAACGGCATGTTTCGTGCCGAGGCGGTGGCCACCGCGTCCAGGTTCGCCTTGAGGTGCGCCTTTCCGAACTCGCTGGTCTCCTTGTCGTGCTGCTCCTGCAGAAAAGACTTGAAATCCTCGGGCAGGTCGTACTGATTGCTCTTCCACAACGCGGTGACGGTGCGCGCGATGGCTTCCTGGCTCAGCATCGTTCGTCCCTTTCCGCCTGCATGCGACAGGCCACTTGCACCTACAACATGAGCTTTGAATAGGCAACAGCCCTGTCCCCCCAGTCCGCGGTCGTTCTTGACAATCCTCATGCCGTCTTGCATTGTGTGTGGCTTCAAGCATCAGTCAAGTCCATCAACACTGGAGGACCTACCATGGTACGGAGACTCGCTGCCGTATTGACTACAGGTATCGCGTTGGCGTTTACGTCGGGACCGGCGTGGAGCGTAGCGGATTTCTACAAGGGCAAGACCATCCGGTTCATCGTGGGGCACGCCCCCGGCGGCGGCTACGATACCTACACCCGGACCACCGCCCGCCACATCACCAAGCACTTTCCGGGAAAGCCCAACCCGGTGGTCCAGAACCTCACCGGTGCCGGGGGCCTCATCGCCGGCAACTACATCTACAACAAGAGCAAGCCCGACGGCCTGACCGTGGGCGTGTGGAACAACCAGTTCGTGGTGCATGAGGCGCTCGGCAGCAGACGCGTGCACTTCAAGGCGCGGAAGTTCGGTTGGATCGGCGCCCCCGTCACCGGCTGGCCGAGCTGCGCGGTGATGGCATTCACCGGCCTCAAGAGCTGGGACGACTTGGTGAAGTACGGCAAGCCCCTCAAGGTGGGATCGGCCGGCGGCACCGGCACCACTCTGCCGACGATCCTGAACATCGCCACCGGCAAGGAGCTGTTCGAAATCATTCCCGGGTACCGAGGCACCGCACCGGTGCGGCTGGCCATGCAGGCGAGAGAGCTGGGCGGGGTTTGCATGTCGTTCGAGTCCATGCGGGTGACCGCCCGGTCGATGCTCGACGCCAAGGGCGGCGACAAGCTGATTCCGATTCTGGTCCATGGAAATCCGCCGGATCCCGAAGTCCAGAACATCCCGCGCGTGCAGGATCTCGTCAAGGGCAAGAACAACGTGGCGATGCTGAACGCCTGGGCGTTGCAGTACAACTTCCAGCGGCCGCTAACGCTCCCTCCGGGTACCCCCAAGGAGCGCGTCGCGGCCTGGCGCAAGGCCTATGCCGCGACTCTCAAGGATCCGGCTTTCCTGGCGGACGCGAAGAAGTCGCGCCTGAACGTCGAGTACGTGTCCGGAGAACAGATCGACAAATACGTGGAGATCATGCTGAACATGTCGGCAGAGACCAAGGAACGGCTCAAGTGGATGCTGCCCAAGTAAGGGATTTGACGAAACCGAAGGGAGTCTGGAAATGAAGCGAGCCGTTGTCGGAATAGTCGGCCTGAGCTTTGCCTTGGCGTTCGTCGCGGGCTTCTCGGGCACCGCCTGGAGCGTCGAGGACTTCTTCAAGGGCAAGACCCTCCGCTTCATCGTCGGAGCCTCGCCGGGTGGCGGATACGACACCTACACACGCACCGCCGCGCGCCACATCAGCAAGCATTTTCCCGGAAACCCGACGCCGGTGGTGCAGAACCTGACCGGCGCCGGCGGCCTCATCGTCGCCAACTACCTCTACAACAAGGTCAAGCCCGACGGGCTGACAGTGGGCGTCTGGAACAACGTGTTCCTGCTGCACGAGGCGCTGGGCTCCCGGCGTGTCAACTTCAAGGCACGGAAGTTCGGCTGGGTGGGCGCGCCCGTGACCGGCTGGCCGAGCTGCGCGGTGATGGGATTCACCGGCCTCAAGAGCTGGGACGATCTGGTCAAGTCGGGGAAGCCCCTCAAGGTGGGGTCGTCCGGCGGCACCGGCACCACCCTTCCCACGATCCTCAACATCGCCTCCGGCAAGAAGCTCTTCGACATCGTTCCCGGTTACAAGGGTACGGCGATCGTGAGGCTGGCCTTGCAGGCGAGGGAGCTGGGCGGGGTCTGCATGGCGTTCGAGTCCATGCGGGTGACGGCGCGTTCCATGCTCGACGCCAAGGGCGACGACAAGCTGGTCCCCATCCTGGTCCATGGGAATCCGCCGGACAAGGAAGTGAAGGACCTGCCGCGGGTGACGGACCTAGTCCAGGGCAAGGACAACGTGGCCATGCTCAATGCCTGGGCGGTGCAATACAACTTCCAGCGGCCGGTAACGCTGCCGCCGGGCACCCCCAAGGCCCGGGTGGCGGCCTGGCGCAAGGCCTATGCCGCGACCCTCGAGGATCCGGCCTTCCTGGCCGACGCCAAGAAGTCCAAGCTGAACGTGGTGTACGTGTCCGGCGAAGATGCCGAGAAGCACACGGAGACGATCCTGTCCATGTCTCCGGAGACCAAGGAGCGCCTCAAGTGGATGTTGCCCAAGTGAAGGTCTTCGCATCCGCTTGCGGCTGACGCCGCAAAACGCCCCTTTTCGCTGAAGCGGAAAGGGGCGTTTTGCGTTCGGGTTCTAAACCACGGCGACGGCGCGGCACGGCGCGCCGTCGCCGCCCTCGATCTTGATCGGGAACGCGATCAGCGTAAAGGTGCGCTTCGGGACCTTGTGCAGGTTGGCCAAGTGCTCGATGAACGGGATACCCTTGCCGAGGAAGGTCCGGTGCACCGGGAAATCGCCCGGCCGGGGCTCCCCTTTTCCCTGCACCTGGTCCTGGGGCGAGTCCAGGGCCAGCGCCTTGATGCGCTTCGATACCAGCCAGCGTGCCAGCTCCGGGGTGATGAAGGGATTGTCGAAGTAGTAGTTGGGGTTGCCGAACATCTTGCGGTTCCAGCCGGTGTGGAACACCACGATCCTCCCCTTGAGATCCCTCTCTCGGAAGCCCGGCGAGGTGCGGACGTCGTCGATGGTGAGGCCGGTCCTGGGTCTGGCCCTTCGGCGCAGATCGATCTTGACCGCGGGCCCCATGAAGCGCTCCAGCGGCATCTGGTCGATGGTCTTGCCGCCGGGCACGAAGTGATACGGCGGGTCGCAGTGGGTGCCTGTGTGGATGCTCGCGTGCATCTCGGTGTTGGAGCGCCCGTGGGTCTCGTGCGTGTGGATCGGGTGAAACGACAAGGTCGGATGGCCCGGGACCACGGTCACGTTGGTGGTCAGCGGCAGGCTCAGGTCGATCAGCTTCGGCATACTCTCCCTCCAGCGGCTAGAGCCGGTGGTGCTCCAGCCATTCCAGGTACCGGCCGAGCCCTCGCTCGATGTCGTATCGCGGCTCGAAACCGAGTTCCTCCCGTGCCCGTTTCATGGACAAGGGGCCGCGCAGGCTGGCGCGAAAGAACGGCGACAGCGATCCGCCTTCCTTCCGGTGGAAGCGGAATCCAGGCCGCACTCGCGCCAAGGCCGCCAGAACGTCGGAGAAGCGAATATTTTCACCACAACTGGCGTTGTACACCGGATAACTCAAGTGTTGTTTGCGCAATGCCAACACGACGCAGCGCGCGGCATCCGCGACATAGGTGAGATCCCGCTCCAGATCGTCCGCGAGTTCCACCTCCTCCCCGTCGAGCGCGGCCCGGCACCAGTCGAACACCGGCGACATGACGGTGCGCAAGGGGTTGGGACGTTCCAGCGGGCCATAGGGAGCCGAGAGGCGCAGTATGACACCATTGATGCTGAACAAAACGAAGCAGCGGCGCACGATCTCTTCGGCGGCCCTTTTGGTGATGCCGTAAATTCCGGTTGGCGCCAACGGGGCGTCCTCTTCCAGTGGTGCGGACGGCTCCGTGGCGCCGTACACGCTCGCCGAGCTCAGGTGGACGAAACGCCTCACCCCATTGAGTCGAGCGGCTTCGAGCACGGTGGCGGTGCCGCCGACGTTCACCAGTGCGGCCGACCGGGCCGCCTCGGGCTCGAGATCGCCAATGGCGGTCACAGCGGCACCGTGGATGACCCGGTCCACGGCATGATTCTTCAAGGCCTCACACATGGCGGCCAAGTCCAGGACATCGGCCTTCACGCAGGTCACTTTCGCCGCCGCTTGGCCAAGCAAGGCTCGCGCCGCTTCGTCCAATTCGCCTTCGGCCGACAGCGCCACCACACTCTCGCCCAGCGACGCCAACTGGGCGACGATATGAATCCCTACGAAGCCCGTTCCGCCGGTCACCAGAACGCTCATGTCATCTTCGGGCAGGCTTCAACGCATTCCTGCCCCTCCGTCGGGAATGACGGCATGGGGCGACCGTGCCGTTTCCTTTGGGAGTAGAACCTTGACACGGCGTGTGACGTCACCGCTCCCCCGCGACGTTCCGCCCCGCCACCATGCCGGTGATAAACGCCTCCGAGTTGTTGCCCGAGTTGAGGTACAGGTGCCCGAACACGCCGCCCATCTCGCCGGCGCAGTAGAGGCCCCGGATGGGGTTGTCGTGGGCATCCAGCACGCGCTGGTCCTTGTCGTGGGCCAGCGCGCCCTGGGTGTTGGTGATGATGGGCCACACCTCCACCGCATAGAAGGGCGGCTTGAAGATGGGGAAGAGACTGCCGGCGAAGCGCCGGAAATCCGTGTCTTCCTCGCGGTCGCAGATTTCGTTCCAGCGTGCCACCGTGGCCGGCAGATTGTCCTCGGGAACACCGATGGTCCGCGCCAGCTCCTCGACGGTGGGCGCCTGCTTGATCCAGCCCTTGGCCAACTCCACGGAGTTGTCCTCGCTCCATTCGTAGCGCCGCGACCGGTGGTCGCTGATGGGCGTGAACATGGGTCCGGTAATGCGCCCGTTCTCGTCGAAGATCATGTACGACGGGATGCGCGGGAAGTCCTTGACGTGCACGTCGTACAGGCTCATGTCGCGCCAGGGGCTGTCCTGGGGCGCCGGCGGGTACTCGTCCATGTAGCGCTTGCCGAACTTGTCGACGACGATCCAGGGCATCATCTTGGGCCCCTCGTCGCCGCTCTTGAGCGAGAACTCCTCGCCGGGCTTGGGCAGGTGGTTGGCGCCGTGACGCCCCTGGATACGGTGGCGGAAAGCGATGGGGTACTCCGGCGTCTTGAAGCCGTAGCCGCCGTGGACGTGCCACATGTGCCAAAGCCCGGCGCCGGCCTTCTGCCCCATGAGGAGGCCGTCGCCGGTGTTACCCAGGGCGCAGATGGGATAGAAGGGCTGCGCCTGGAGATACTGGAGCCGGAGTTGCTCGTTGTGTTCGAATCCGCCCGCGGCCAGCACGACGCCGTTGCGCGCCCGGATGCGCACGCGCTCGCCTTCGCGCTCCGCGACGACTCCGGTCACCCTGCCCTGCTCGTCCGAGACAAGCTCCCGCACCGGCGTGGACAGGGAAACGGCGATGTCCCGCTTGTTCACGTTGTCGTCCACTACCTTGAAAGCGATCCACCCGGTGCCGTGGACCTGGAGCCAGGGATAGCACTGGGCCTCCTCGCTCTTGACCGCCAGTAGCCCGATGGCGTCGCCCGGCGGTCCACCGTCGAAGCGGTACGTGCCGCCGGTGCCGTGCCGCTCCTGCACCTCGATGGCGGTGTCGTCGGTGAGCTCCTTCATGAAGCCGGAGAGCGTGCGCAGCTCCCTGGCGAACGCGTAGATCACCGGATCCGGCACGGTGTTGAGGCACATGCGCTTCAGGTAGGCGAACGCCTTGTCGACGTCGTCCGTGATCCTGAAGAAGCCTCCGGACAGGATGGAATTGCCGCCCGGATGCTCCATCTTCTCCAGAAGCTGCACGCGGGCACCGCGATCATGCGCCACGATGGCCGCCACGCCGCCGGAATAACCGTAGCCCACCACGACAACGTCCGTCTCCTGATCCCACGTTGCACTCATGTTCCAATCCTGTTGAGCGAGACGCTCAGGCGATTCCGAGCCAGACGAACAGTTCTCCCGGCGGGAACGGCAGGTGAAGCCCGTAGTCGAACAGGCCGAAGAAGAAGACCCACGCCACCGCGGCCAGCGCGACACTGATGCCCCACTTCTCGCCCGTCCCCAGCTTGAGGTAGGCGAGGGTCGCCACCGCCGATGCGGTGATGAACCCGAGAAACCAGATCATGAGGAAGAAGCCCACCGTCCAGCCCGCAATGGCCAGGGTCCGACGGCGCAGTGTGGCGCGCTCGGCCGCCGCCGCGGCGGTCTCCGCTGCCACCGCGCGCGCCGGCACGCGAAACTCCTGTATCAGCGCCACGGTCGCCAGTGCCAGGCTTGGGATGCCCACGGCCAGGGGGAACAGCGCGGCCTGCGTTTCGATGGCGCCGAAGCCGTAGAGGGCCTCATACACCACGTAGACGAACAGGGCGACGAAGAAACCGGCGAAGAGAGTCCGCTCCGACTTGGACGCCTCTCCCGCTTCCTCCGGACCGGCGCCCTCGTAACCCTCGACGAGCGTTCCTCCCCTTTCCGCTTCCACCCGCCGGCGCTGCCTGTACCCCTGCCACAGCGGGTAGAGCAGCGCTCCGGCGATCAAGAGCCCGATGACGATCACCCCGGGCCGTGTCACCCAGCTCATGCCGTAGATCTTGGAGGTGAGGAACAGGTTGTTGTCGGCGATGCCCCCCAGCACGAGCCCCAGCAGCAACGGAGGACGTTGCCAGTCATTGCGCATCATCAGCCAGCCCAACGCGCCGAACAGAAGCACCACGATCATGTCGCCGAAGCTGTTCTTGACCGCGAAGCCGCCCAGGAAGATGAGCAACAGCAGGAACGGGATGAGGAGGGTGCCCTTGACGAAGGTGATCCTGGCCAGCTGCTTGAGGAAGAGAAAGCAGACCGCCACCGTAACGATGTTGGAAAGCACGATGATCCAGACAAAGGAGAAGGTCAGGGTGAGGTGTTTCTGCGGATTCAGCAAATCCGGTCCGGGCACGATGCCCTGGATGATGAACGCCCCCAGCAGGATGGCCATGCCCACGCTTCCCGGTACGCCGAAGGCGATGGTGGGAACCAGCGACCCGCCTTCCTTCGAGTTGTTGGCGGCGCCGGGCCCCAACACTCCTTCCACCGCTCCCTGACCGAAAGGGGTCTGCTCCGAGGAGCCGCTCTGGACCGCGTGGGCGTAGGCCACCCACTGGGCGGGGCCGCCGCCCAGACCCGGTATCAGCCCGATGTAGGTGCCGATGGCGCTGCAGCGGAGCACCAGCTTCCACTGCCGGAAGGTGTCGCGAACGCCCTGCATCACTCCGCCCAGCGCGCCCGGCGTGTCCCGGGCGATGCTGCTTCCCTGAGTCCCCAGCTCGATGATCTCCGGGATGGCGAAGAGCCCCACGGTCACGGCCACCAGGGAGAGGCCGTCCCATAGGAACAGGACGTTTTCACTTCCGAGGATGGGTTCCAGGGTGTAGCGCGACACACTCGTGATGGCGTCGAGCCCCACCATGGCCAGCACCAGGCCGAAACCGCCGGCGGTAAGGCCCTTGGCAATATTGCCGCCGCTCAGGGAGGCGAGGAAGGTGATGCCGAGGAGGCTAAGCATCAGAAACTCGGGCGCGCCGATTGACAACACCAGGGGCTGGACGATGGGAATGGCCAGCGCGAGCGCGAACGCACCGAAAATAGCGCCTACCAAGGAGCTCATGAGGGCCGCGCCCAGGGCGCGGCCCGCCTCCCCGTTCTTGGCCATGGCGTGGCCGTCGACGATGGTGGCCGCGGTGATGCCCTCGCCCGGCACTCCGAAAAGAACCGACGTGATATCGCCGGTGGTGGCGGTCACCGCGTGGCTCCCTAGAAGGAACGCGAATGCCGTGGTGGGGTCCATCTTGTAGATGAACGGCAGCATCAGGGCCAGCGTCGTGGCCCCGCCCAGCCCCGGCAGGATCCCCACCGCGAAGCCGATGGCGATCCCGATCATCATGAAGATGAAGGGGTCCTGCCCCGCCGCCGTGAAGGGCAGCACGGCCCCGAGGCCGGCGAACAGGGAGCCGAAGTAGTCAAACATGGGTCAACGGCCTTTTTTCTTCAGTTGCAAACCACCCCGAACCATTCCCGTGTGCCCGGCCCTACCCCTGGATTCCCGCTTCCACGGGAATGGCGTTTCGGGGCGGTGCCGCAAATCCTCCGTACGAAGACAGGCTCACCAGTCTTCCAGTGCCGCCGCGTTGCGGCCGGCGATGCGGCCGGTGACGAAGCACTCCGTGATGTTGCCCGCTTCCAGGTAGAGGTGGCCGAAGGACGAGCCGCACTCGCCCGCCGAGAAGAGCCGGGAAATGGGCTCGTCGCGCGTGTCCATCACGTGTTGCTCGGCGTCGTGCACCGGGCCGCCCTGGGTGTTGGAGACGATGGGCCACACCTCCATGAGGTAGAACGGCGCTGTGTCGATGGTCAGGCGCGTTCCGGGGACGCGGTGATAACGGTCCTCGCCGCCGCTCGTGCACACCTCGTTCCATTGCGCCACCGTGGCCTTGAGCGTGGCCGCGTCGGTGGCGGGAATCATCGCGGCGATGGAATCGAGGTCATCCGCCTTCTTGATCCAGCCGCGCTCCACTTCGGCGAGGTTGTCTTCGCTCCAGTCGTAGGAGACGTGCTCGTCGTGCACCGTGGGCTGTCCCACCGGGCCGAGCTTGCGACCCTTTTCATCGAACACAAGGTAGGCGGGAATGCGCGGGAACTCCTGCTTGTCGGCGTCGTAGAACTCCAGCGCCCTATGGCCGGTGTCCTGCACCGCCGGCGGATACTCGTTCATGAAGCGGCGGCCGTACTTGTCCACCGCGATCCAGGGCATGACCCAGTCGTCCTTGCGCGGACCGCGGAAGCAGTGGCGGAAGGCCAGCGGGAACTCGGGGTACTTGAAGCCGTAGCTGCCGTGGAAGTGCCACATGTGCCACATCGACGCGCCCACGTCCTGGGCCATCTTGATGCCGTCGCCCGTGTTGCCGGTGAAGAGCGTGTACACGGGCATGGCCTCGAAGTAGTTGCGCTTCATCTCCTCGTTGTTCTCGAAGCCGCCGCACGCCAGGATCACGCCCTTGCGCGCCTTGATGGCGATCTCCTCGCCCTCGTGCTCCGCCAGCAGCCCGACGATGCCCTGCTCCGGATGGCGGATCAGGCGCTGGGCCGGGGTCGCGAGCCGCACGGAGATGTTCCGGCGCGCCTCGACGTTGTCCAGCAGCACCTTGAACAGGCGCGCGCCGCCGCGCAGGCCCTTGGCGTACTGGAAACCCTCGTAGCCTTCCATGGGCGCGATCTTGAAGCCGTCCAGCCCGGCGCCGCCCGGGAACGGGTAGGTGCCGCCGTTGCGCTGCTCTTCCAGCTCGAAGGGCGTCTCCTTCACCAGGTCCTTGACGAACTCCTTCATCTCGGTCATGCCCTTGGCGAGCGCGCGCAGCACGTCGTCCGGGGTGCGCCCGGCGTTGGTATGCTGGAGATACTCGAACGCCTGGTTCTCGTCCAAGGCGGTGGCGATGCCGCCGCCCGCGAGGATCGAGATGCCGCCGGGGTTGGGCATCTTCTCCACGATGGTCACCTCGGCGCCGGTATCGGCCGCGGCCACGGCGGCCACGCCTCCGGCGAAGCCGAAGCCCACCACGATCACATCCGTTTCGACGTCCCAGCGGGCGGGAAGCCCATTCTCATAACTGTCCAAGGCAGCTCTCCTTTCGAATGCGGTATTGCAATTTCAGATCGGCGCTTTCGACTTCACCCGGCTTCCAGGCAACGAGCGCGCTAGGCACGGCCGGTCAGCACCACCTCGGCTTCGCCGCGCGTGTTCACCATGCCGTCCTGCCGGGTCCCGGTGATCTCCAGGGTCACCGTCTTGGTGGCGTCGTCCTTCGCGGTCACACGGGCCGAATACGTGGTCAGGTCGCCGTAGAGGCCGGGGCGGGCCACCTGGACCTTCAGCCGTTTCAGGAAACCGTCGTCGCCCATCCAGTTGGTCACCAGGGGCGCCACCCAGGCGAAGCGCATCACGCCGTTGTCGAACGGCGCGGGCATGCCGCGGCCGGCGGCCATGTTGCCGTCCTCGTGCTGCTGCGAGTACTTCACCGGGAAGCCCGTCACCGGATTGAACATGGCGGTGTGCATGGCCTTGCTGAGGTCCAGGTAGCCCCAGCGCCCGGCCTTGTACGACGGGCCGATGGCCGCGTTCCACGCCACCATGTCGCCGATGGTGAGGGGGCCGCGCACGATGGAAGGGATCTTGCCGCCGGCCGCCACGTCTTCGTAATGGAGCGTGTCCGCGCCGCGGCGGTATTCGCGCCGCCAGGTGGTCTCAAGCCGCTCCAGCGCGCCCTCGTCGTAGTGCGGCACCTCGTGCTCCATCATGGTCTGGAGGCCTATCTGGGTGGCCATGATCATGGTGCCGGTAGCCTGCGCCACCAAGGCGTTTTCCTGATTGCGGTAGTCGATCCCGGAGATGACGAAGTTCAGCCGCCGCCCGTCCTTGTTGCGCTTCTCGTAGAACTCCTTCTGGCGCGGTTCGGAACTCAGCGTGTCGCCGGCGAGCACGCGGCCGAACCACTCCACCTCCACGCCGCCGATGAGGGACGCCAGCGGCGCCTTCATGGGCGCGCCGTGCAGGATCGGGTAGCGGTTCACGATCACGAACGCCGGGGGCGCCTGTGTCCTCCCTTGCCCCACCTTGGCGGCGTAGTCGGGGTCGGTCCACAGGGGATTGTCGTCGTCCGTGCCGTAGGCGAAGTGCTTGATGGCGTCCTCGGTGACGGAGCTGACCCAAGGTTGCCGTTCCTCGACGATCTTTCCGGTCATCTCCTCCGTCACGGCCTTCCACGCGTCGATGGCCGCATCCACCTGTGCCAAATCCACCTGCTGGTCCGAATTCATCCGTTCTCCCCGAATTCAAGGCTCTACGTCCCCGGTGGGGGCGCTACCGTTACATTTACATGTTTCCCGCCCTGCCCCTCCTGGATTCCCGCTTCCGCGGGTATGCCAATTCGGGGCGTGCGTGCGCTTCTCGTACCGATTCATCCACCATCGGCACGCGTGATGTCGGAAATCTCCTGATCCGAATAACCCAATTCCCGCAACAAGGAAACCGTATGCTCCCCCAACAGGGGCGGATCCGTGCGGCGCGGCAGTTCCGCTTCCCGGAAGTCCACCGGTAGCGCGGGCAAGGGGGACGAGGTCCCGTCGGGCGCGGTCACGGCGGTCCAATGCTCGCGTTCCTTGAGGTGTGGATGATCGAACAGGTCCATGGGCGTGTTGATGGGAGCGTGGGGAATGTTGGCCGATTCCAGCCGGGCGACGATGTCGCTGAACTCGAGCGTGCACACCATCTCCTCGGTGCGGCGCGTCAGCCTCCTGAACTCCGCCCGCCGGCCGGCGTTGTCGCGCAACGCCTCCTCCGCCCAGAGGTCGTCGAGAGCGAACTCACGGCAGTATGCTTCCCATTGCACGTCGCTGGTGACGCCGATGAACACGTGGCGCCGGTCCCGCGTCTCGAAGACCCGGTAGATGCCCCAACCCAGGTCCTGGCCCACGCCGCGCTCGGTCATGGGCGCCGGCACCTCGCCGGAAATGCCCGCCTTGGCAATGTGTTGGGACACCAGGAAGACCGCGGTCTCGAACAGCCCCACGCGCAGGTCGTTCCCCTGGCCGTCGCGTCCGCGCTTGAGCAGCGCCGCCAGGATGCCGATGACGCTGAACAGCGCGCCGGTCAGGTCCACCACCGACGCCCCCGCCCGGAGCGGCATCCCCGGCGGTCCGGTCATGTACGCCAGCCCGCCCATCATCTGCGCGGGTTCGTCCAGCAGGTTGCGGTTCTCGTAGGGTCCGGACAGGAAACCCTTGATGCCGCAGTGCAGCAGGCCGGGCTTGATGCGCTGCAGCGTCTCGTGGTCCAGCCCCATGCGCTCCAGCACGCCGGGGCCGTAGTTGTCGATGAGAACGTCGGCGGTGCGCAGCAGGCGCTCGAACGCCTCGCGCCCGCGCGGTTCCTTGAGATCGAGGGTGATGCTGCGCTTGCCGCCGTTGAAGGCCAGGAAGTAGCCCTGATTGCCGCGGCTGAAACGCGCCTGGTCGCCGCTGCCCGGGCGCTCCACCTTGATGACGTCGGCCCCCAACGCCGCCAGGATGAGGCCCGCCGTGGGGCCGGCCACGATGTGGCCGAGTTCAAGGACTCTGATTCCGTCAATCATGGTGTCCGAGCGCACTCCGGCTACTCGGACAGGTTCCTAACGAAGCCCCCTTCCCCGTGTCAACCGGTGGCCTGCCTGCTATTCCTCCTCCCGGTAGGCGCCAAAGGCCCCGATGAGGCGATCACCGTCATGCACGCGTGCACCGAACGTCCCGCCGACGGACCTCGGAGCCTCGGCGTATGAGACCGGAATGTCCGTGGTGGCCAAACCGTTGCCGTAGAACTGACCACCCCACCGGCCCACCGCGGCTTGGCCGTCGAGCATGGCGGACACGCGTCCCCTGAAGAACGCGGCGTCGGCCCGCAACGCGGCCGCTTCCAACGTCAGGTTGTCGAACAGCGCCGCGCCCGTGGAGGGGTCCGTGGCGGCGGTAATCGCTCCGGATATCCGGCTTGCGTCGAAGTCGGCCGTCAACCGGACGGTCGCATCGAAGGCGTGAAACACCGGAGGCACGCCGCGGCTCGCGTACAGTCCGGTGGCCGCACCTTGGTACGTTGCCCGCCCTCCGACGCCGGTGAGGTGACTGGCAAGGAACGGATCGTTGCCGCTGGCGGCGGCGCCGACGAAAGGCATGCGGTCAATGCCGGGGCCGGGCATCCACGCCCAGTACCCGAGAGCCAGGTAGTCCGGATCGGAGTCGTCGCCGTCCTCGATATCCGCGTAGAAAACGGAGTAGTGTCTCCCTCCGTCGCGGGTAACGAAGAAGTGTTCTACTCCGCGCCACTGAGACGCCCCGGACGGTGGGGCTACCGAGGCAAGGTAACCTGGAGGTGCGGGTTCCGCGCTCGTGTGTTGCCTGAATCCCTGCTCGAGCTCCATCCTCTCGAAGAGCACACCGCCGTCGACATACCATGCGTTAATGACCAGGTTGTCGCGCGGAGCATCGGGGTCCGAGTTGAGCGGGGCCTGTGTCACGCCGGTGTTCCAGTCCCCTCCGGCGAGGGGCCGCAGAGCGGTCGTGGAGGCGGTACTGGAGGCGACGCCGGTGATGGCGGTCCCTGCCAACCTTACCGACACGTGGCGGCGTGCGGTCGCCGAAGCGGCGTTCAAGGCTTCGGCCATCCGCTCTGCCGGAGGATGGACCACCATGGGCATCGCACCGCCACCGCCGCCGCCACACGCAGACAGTGCTGCCACGCACAGAGCAATGACCGCCGGCCGTACAAACAGATCCACTGGAGCGCGCATTGATTTTCCTCCTGATGAAAAACCCCGTCAGGGAACCTCACGGCCTGACTGGAGCAAACCCACGGAATACGAAGCGGAAATACAGACTCTCCGTCATCGGAAGGGCTATTTTCTATACTATATAGTCAAATTTTGCGCGTCTGACCAGAGGGGACCGACGAGGTCAACGGAGCCGGTCCGGCAGCCTCATCTCTAGAATCCCCCGCCGTCCGGCCGGATTCCCCCAAGGCCGGGCAGGCAACAGCGCAAGACGCTCCGCCACCCCGCGAAACAAGCCGGTCGCCGACGTCCGGATATGCGCATCTTCATCCGCCATCAACTCGTCGGCCAGCAATCGGAGAGTGGATTTGCGGCGCGGGAACGGCCGCAGACGGATGGCGGCGTCCGGCGCGATACCCGCCGCTTCGCGCACCGCCCGTATCGTGGCCTCGTAACCGCCAAGCTCGTCCACCAGGCCGCGCTCCTTGGCATCGGCGCCGGTCCAGACGCGGCCCTTGGCGGCCGCCAGCACCTCTTCCCTGGACAGTTTCCGCCCCTCCGCCACCTTGGAGACGAAATCGTCGTAAACGACGTCCAGGAGATGCTCCAGGCGTTGCCTCTGGGCGGGGTCATAGTCCCGTACGGCGCTCCAGAAGGTCGCGTTGGTGTTGCCCGCCGCATGGTCCCAGGACACCCCGAGCTTCTCCCACAGCCCCTCGATCACCACCTTCCCCGCGGCCACACCGATGGAACCGGTGAGGGTCGCGGGCTGGGCCACGATGCGGTTCGCGGGAGCCGCCGCGAGATAGCCGCCGGAGCCGGCGACGTTGCCCATGGAGACGACCACCGGCTTGCCGCGGCGCCGGGCGCGCACCACCGCGCGCCAGATCGCGTCCGACGCCACGTAGGAGCCGCCCGGGCTGTCGATGCGGAAAATGATGGCGCGCACGTCCTTGTCGTCCGCGGCCCGGCGGAAGGCGCGCGCCACGCTGTCCGAGCCCATGGAATGCGCCCCGGCGAAGGCCGGGTGGCGGCTGCGTCCGCGGTGGATCTGACCCAAACCGTGGATCAGCGCCACCGTGGCCGTGTCGTCTTCGCTGTCCTGGGCACGGCGGCCATACTCCGTCACGGGCAGAAACTCGATGTCATCCCCCAACGCTTCACGCACCAGTGCATCCACCTCGTCGCGGTACCGCAGGCCGTCCACCAGGTTCGCTTCCAGAGCTTCCGGGCCGGGAATCGGCGCCTGCTGCATCAGGTCCCTGACCGCGGCGCGGGAGAGGCCACGACCCACGGAAATTCCAGCGATCAACTGCTCCGTCAAGGACTCCAGGATGCGGCCGACGGCTTCCCTCTGAGGACCCGTGTAGCCGCTCTCGGTGAAGAGATCCGTGATCCCCTTGTACTCCTCGCGCTGATTCAGCCGAGGCTTCACATCGAGCTTCTCCAGCGTTCCCTTCAGGAAATAGCTCTCCGCCAGCAGGCCGGTGAGCCCGACGTCGCCGGACGGTTGCAGATAGATCTTCTCGAACGCCGCGGCCAGATAGAAGGCGCCGTTGCCGGGTCCGAAGTCACCAAAGGACTCGGCAACGGCGTAGGCTGCCTTGCCCGATCGCCGGAAACCCCGCACCGCGTCGCGCAGTTCCTGTATCCGCGCCAGACCCATGCCGGAGGCGCCGACCCGCGCCACCAGGCCCACCACGCGCTCATCCCGCGCGGCCCTCTCGATGGCGGCGACGGTCTCCCAGAGAGTCGGCGGTGTCTTCCCGATCCGCGTCCAGGGCGTGAGTCCGCCGCTCCCCAGCTCGCTGACGTTGCGGTCCAGATCCAGGGTAAGGACCGTCTTCTCCGGCACCGCCGCGGTCCGCGTGGACAAGAAGAACACAACCGCGACCACGCCAACGGCGGCCAGCATGGTCAAGGCTCCGACGAACATGAGAAGGATTCGAATGATTCGCATGGGCACACCTCGAATGTTCTATCCGGGATCTGTTACACAAGGACATGGCGCCTGAAGCGGCGCCGGGATTTCCGAAAGCGGAGGCAAGACCACCGATGCTGCGCATTACGAGCCGCATCAGTCTGGACGAAGACGAGATCGAGGAGCGGTTCATCCGCGCCTCGGGGCCCGGCGGTCAGAACGTCAACAAGGTGGCCAGCGCGGTCCAGCTCCGGTTCAGCATCGTCGATTCGCCGTCGCTGCCGGAAGCCGTGCGGGAACGCCTGCGGCGGATCGCCGGCACGCGGGTGGACAAGCGCGGGGTGTTGACCATCGAGGCCAAGCGCTACCGCGACCAGTCGCGCAACCGCGAGGATGCGCTGGAACGTCTGGCCGCGCTGATCCGCAAGGCCGCGGAGCCGCCGCCTCCACGCCGCCCCACCAAGCCCACCGCCGCATCGCGCCGGCGCCGCCTCGACGACAAGCGCAAGCGGGGCGAGACCAAGAAGTCGCGCCGTCCCGACATCGCGGAGTGACGCCCTCCTCGCGGGAACGCTCCGCCGCCGGTCCGGGCGCCCCGATTCAATGCAGCGTTGGCGGTTCGTCGTTTCTTTTCTTTCCCTCGACGACGCGGAAACGCCGCTTCAGGCGCGCGAGCCTGAAGCGATAGTACTCGTGCCGCGCCCGAGCCCATGAACGCCTCGGGTTCAGCATGTGGCCCCATTTCAGGTAGACGTAGCCGAACGCCATGCCTCCCAGGTGGCCGAGGTGGGAAATACCCGAGTTGCCCGGGCTGATGGACGAGAAGAAAGCGATGGCGCCGATGATGAGCACGAAGTACTTCATGCGGATGGGGAACAGCAGATAGAGGTAGATGACGTTGTTCGGGTAGAGCCGCCCGTACGCCAGCAGCACGCCGTAGATGGCCGCGGAAGCCCCGATGGTGGGAATGCCCTGGTTCGGCTCCAGGAACAGCACGCACAGACCGCCTCCGACCGCGCTGACCCAGTAGTACCTGAGGAAGAACCGCGTGCCCCAGGCCCGTTCCAGGTCGCACCCGAACATCCACAGAGCGAGCATGTTGAACAGGATGTGGAACAGGCCGAAGTGCAGGAACTGGTAGGTGAAGAGTTGCCAGATGTGCAACTGGTTCCACACGAGCTGCGGGACCAGACCGAAGATCCACAGGAGCGGGGGCCCGCCGAGGAAGGGAAGCTGAAAGACGAAGACGGTGATGTTGACGATCAGCAGCCACTTGACCGCCGGCGTTACCGGACCTCCGAAGCTGAACGAGCCGTAGGAGGGCTGGTTCCGGTACATCATGCCTTCAATATACCGTATTGCATGGGGCGCCGTAAGCCGCTAAGCGTGGGGCATGAAGATTCTCATTACCGGCGGAACCGGCGTGAACGGCGCGGCCACCGCTCGCCTTCTCGTGTCCCAGGGGCAGCGGCCCGTGCTGCTGGACAGCCGCGTGGACCCGTCACTGATCGCGGACATCGCGGACGACGTGGACGTGGTCACCGGCGACATTCTCGATGGTGCCGCGCTGCGCGAGACGGTGTCGGCCCACGGAATCACCCACATCGTGCACATGGCGGCGCTGATGCCCGGCCCGGCCGAGGCCAACCCTTCCCTGGGCATCGCCATCGGCGTGGACGGGACCCTGAACGTGCTGGAGGCGGCCCGCGCGTGCGACGTTCGGCGCGTGGTCTATACCAGCTCCAACGCCTTCGTCGGCGAGATCCGCGGCAAGCACGGCGACCCCGATTTCGTCCCCCTGGACGAAACCCATCCGCCCAACCCCGCCGACATCTACGGCGTCACCAAGGTCTGCTCCGAGACGTTGGGCAACTACTACCGCAAGCGCTACGGCGTCGAGTTCGTGGCCCTGCGCTACCCCTCCATTTACGGCCCGGGCAAGCTCGCGCGCCACGGTGTCCTGGCTCTCTACGGCAAGATCATCGAGGACGCCATCGCCGGACGCGGGTTTACGATCCCGCGCGGCGGCGACCAGCGCAACGATGTCGTTTACGTCGGCGACGTGGCGCACTCCATCGTGCTGGCGCTGAACGCCGAGAACCTGACCCAATGGATCTTCAACATCGGCACCGCCCAGGGCGTCACCCTCAAGGACTTCGCCGCCGAGTTGAAACGCCACTTCCCGGACGCCAGGCTCGACATCGGTCCCGGCCTCGACTTCCGCGAGGGCTACAAACAGAGCTACTGCAAGTTCGATATTACCAAGGCCAAAGAGCAACTGGGGTACGCGCCGCGGTACGACCTGGAGCGGGGCGTCGCGGACTATATCGAGAGCGTCCGGAGGCTTGGGTTGGAAGTTTGAGGACGGGCGGGCATCGGTAGTCCTGCCCCCCGGTTTGTGCTATCGTCGCGACAAGGGACTGGGGTGATGACGATCAGGAGGTTGCGGCATGAAACTCTACCATTTTCCACCTTCGACGAACTCCTTGAAGGTGCGGATCGCCTTGCTGGAGAAGGGGTTGGAATTCGAAAGCGTCGTGATCGACCTGACGAAACGGGAACAGAAAGACCCGGAGTATCTCAAGATCCATCCCTTCGGGCAAGTGCCCGCCCTCGATGACGACGGCTTCGTGGTTTACGACTCCACCGTCATCAACGAATACCTGGAGGACGAGTATCCGCACCCGCCTCTCCTGCCCGCGGACTCCGAAGACCGCGCCGCCGCACGCCTGTTGGAAGACTACCGCGACAACCACGTCAATCCCCACTTCGTGACCCTGATTCACGAATACCGAAAGCCCGAGGAGGAGCGTGACGGCGGGCTCATCCGCCAGACGCAGGCGAATATCGTGGGGGCGTTCGCCGCGCTCGACACACAACTCCAGGGGCGGGAGTATCTTGCGGGCTCCTTCAGCCTCGCCGACATCGCCTACATGCCCAATGTCGCCCTGCTGGAACGCTTCCAGGTGTCCTTGGATCCGGACTTCAAGAACGTAACCGGCTGGATCGGACGGTTGCGCACCCGCGCAAGCTATTCCGCCACACAGAACTAGTGCCGTCCCTGGAGCCGCGCTCTCCCTGCCCACTTGCCCTTGCGATTGTTGCTAGCCTGGCTGGTGCACCTCTACACGGCCCTCGGGGCGGCGGTGGCGGTGTTCACGGTTGCGCTGGTGGCCGGCGGCCGCTATCGCGAGGCACTGGCGCTCATGGGGCTGGCGCTGGTTCTCGACGCGACCGACGGCACTCTCGCTCGCGCGGCGCGGGTCAAGGAACTGGTTCCACGGGTCGATGGCGCCCGTCTGGACGACATCGTCGACTACCTCAACTACGTCTTCGTCCCCTGCTTCCTATTCCTCTGGGCCGGGCTGTTGCCCGCCGGCCACGGGTGGTGGATCGTGTGTCTGCCCCTCCTGGCGAGCGCGTACGGCTTCTCGCAGGCCGACGCCAAGACCCCGGACCATTTCTTCCTGGGGTTTCCCTCGTACTGGAACGTGGTAGCGTTCTACTGCTTCGTGCTGGAGTTGAGCCCCTGGTTCAACGCGTTCCTGGTCATCTCCTTGTCGGTGATGGTATTCGTACCCATCCGATACATCTATCCGAGCCGGAACGCCTTCCTCCAGGGTCTGACCATCACGTTGGGGGCTGTTTGGGGAGTGCTCTGTTTCGTGGTCGTATTCTACCTGCCCACCCCACCGCCGGGCGTGGCCTGGGCCTCGCTGTTCTTCCCGGCCTATTACCTCGGATTGTCGTTCTGGTCGCACTGGCGGCACGGCCCTTCGATTTCGCGCCACTGACCCGGCGCTGGTTGATTCGCATATTGAATATGCGAACTAGTGTCGTGTCCCGTAAATACCTGGCATAATTTGCTGGTCTTTTTCGCCGTCGGCTGCGTTACGTCACCCCGGGCCTTGACCCGGGGTCTTCCTCGCGTGGTGCCCGCCACTGCTCGTCATCGCGCCTTGCCGACGACGAAAAATCCTGCGCAACTTATGCCAGGTATTTACGGGACACGACACTAGCCAGACATCACACCAGGCTCAGGGCGAAGCGGATGGATCGGGGTTGCGCTAACGCGTGGGCTCCACCGACTCGTCGCGGTGGATGCGGATGGCAAGCACATCCGCTTCGGCGCACAACTGCTGTTCGCAGCTCAACGTACAACGCACGACGGTCTTGCGCCCCTCGACCTTGCCGAGGGTGGCGCGCAACTCCAGGGGTTTCCCGAGAGGGGTCGGGCGGCGGTAGTTGATATTCATGCTGGCGGTGACGAAGAACACCCGCGGCGCGCTGCCGATGGGACGCTGCTCGTCCCGGTAGGCACGGGCGATGGCGAGGTTGAGGCTGTGGCAGTCAAGGAGGGTCGCGATGACACCGCCGTTCACCACCTCGCGCGTGCCGCCGGAGTGGTGCGGCTGCGCGGTCCACGTGCACACGGCGTCATCGCCGTCCCAGTGGCTCTTGACCTGGAGCCCCTGCTCGTTGGCCGGTCCGCAGCCGTAACACAGGGTCGTCGCGCCCTGATCCTGGAAGGGCAAGTCCTCGGTCATCCATCCTCCCCCTTGGTGGGCCGGGTCGCCGCCGGCGCCGCACCGACTATCCGGCGCGCGCCACTCCCAGCCGGAGCTGCCCGACTCCTGCGATCTCCGCCACCAGCTCGTCGCCCGCCGCCAGTTGCTGCTGGAAGTCCGGGGAGTCCGGGTTGCCGCTGGCGATGAGGTCGCCGGGCTTGAGGGTTCCCACTTGCGACAGGTAGCTCACCAGCCGCGCCACGCCGTTGATCATGCCGCCGGTGCCGGCGGACTGCCGCAGGTCGTCGTTGACCCACAGGCGCATCTCCAGGGCTTGCGGATCGGGTATCTCGTCGCGGGTCACGATCCACGGTCCCACCGGCGCGAAGGTGTCGAAACCCTTGCGCACGCAGCGGGTGCCCATGAGATTCTTGCCTGACCCGTATCCCCGTGCGGTAACGTCCAGGATGACGCTGTAACCGAATACGGCGTCCAGTGCCTCGTCCTCGGAAAGATCCCGGCACTCCCGGCCGATGACGACGCACAACTCCAGCTCCGGGAAGATGGTTTCGGCGTTGGCCGGGATGACGATGTCGTCGCCCGGACCGACGACCGCGGACGGCGGCTTGAGGAAGATGTGTTCCAGCAACTCGTCCGGGGATCTCTGGCCCGCCTGACCGCGTCCGCCGGCGTTTGCGAGGTTCGCGCTGCCGCGGTGGTAGTTGCCGGCCGCGGCCCAGATCTTGGAAGGCGCCGGCACCGGGGCGGCGAGCTGCGTGGCGTCGAGGGTGACCGGAGTCCCTTCCGCGACGGCGCGCTCGATGGCCTCACGGCTCTCTTCATAGGAGGCCGCCAGCTCGAGCATCGAGCCACAGACGCCGTCCAATGACACCAACCCATCGTCTGATTTGACCGCGGCCACGGTACCGTCCTTGAGAGTCGCAAACCGCATCCAATACCTCCCTGGGTTCGGGGCGTCGCTTGAGCCCGAAATCTACCCCCTCCCCCCGATTCGTCATTCCCGCGGAAGCGGGAATCCAGGCGGGGCGAGGGGGGAACTCGGATCCTAGTAGGCGTCCTTGAGTTCCCGTACCTTGGCGAACACGGAAACCGGGTCCGTCCCGACTCCCGGGAAGCGGTCGGCCAACCCCTTCTTGATCTCGTCGCTTTCGCAGCGGAGGAAGGGATTGGTCGCGAGTTCGTCGTCCAGGCGGGAGGGAACCGTGAACTGATCCTTGGACCGGAGTGCCTGCACCGCCTCCAGCCGCCGGCGGACATCCTCGTTGCCGGGTTCCACCGTCAGCGCGAACTGGAGGTTCTTTTCGGTGTACTCGTGGCCGCAGTAGACGAAGGTGTCACCGGAAAGGTCGCGAAGCTTCCCCAGGGAGGAGGTCATCTGCTCGGCGGTTCCCTCGAAGACCCGGCCGCAGCCGCCGGCGAACAAGGCATCTCCGCTGAAGAGCCTTCCCGGGAACACGAAGCCCAGGTGCCCGATGGTATGGCCCGGAATGAACAGAACGTTCCCGCCCTCTTCCCCAACCTCGATATCGTCCCCCTCCATGAGCCGATGCGTGATGCCCGGGATGCGGTGCTCGTCCACCTTGGCGCCGAACACCTTCAGATCGGGCTTCTGCCGGAGGAGATACTCGTTTCCGCCGGTGTGGTCCCGGTGGTGGTGGGTGTTGAGGATCGCCACGAGATCGACCCCTTCCTCCTGCACCGTACGCCAGACAGGCTCGCCCTCGGAGGGGTCCACGATGCTCGCCTTGTTGGTCTTCTCGCACACCAGGAGGTAACCGTAGTTGTCCCTTAGCAGCGGTATCTGAACGATTCTCATGCGCGCCTTTATAGCAAAACGGGGAGGCCCGGACCATAGGCGGGACCTTGCCGCCTTTCGGGCGAAAGCCCGGCCGAGACTTCGCCGACCAACCGCCCGCGGGTCGACCGTGGCGCCACGATTGACCTGCGGCACGGGTTTGCCTACCCTGAACTCATGCTCAAAGCCGGAGTCGGACAGTCGTCGCAATCCGAGACCCATGCAGCCATCGAGGAGGCCGCCAGAGGCGCCATGGCCGGCCTTCCGGACCGTAACGCCGACCTGGCGGTGCTCTACGCCACGGTCGACCACGCCGGAGGGCTGGAGCAGGAGCTGGCCGCGCTCCAGCGCATCACCGGCACCCGCAACGTCGTGGGTTGCAGCGGCCTGGGCATCCTGACGGACAGCGGCGAGATCGAGGGGGACTCCGGCGTGGCCGTGATGGCGCTGGCTTCCGACACCCTGCGGGCGCGCCCCTTCATCCGGGATGCCCTCAAGGGCAATGACGCGGCGGCGGGCCAGGACATCGCCAACGCCGTGGGAGCCGATTCCCCTTCCCTGACCGTGCTGCTGGCCGACGGTTACCGAAGCCGCCCCGACACCCTGCTGGAGGGCATGGCCAGCGCCGGCCATGCGAGTCCCGTGGTGGGCGCGGGCGCGTCGGAGAACGGCAGCCACGGCCGCACCTACCAGTTCTACGAGGACCGGGTGACCAGCAACAGCGTGGTAGGCTTCGCGCTGTCGGGTGCCGGTACCACCGCGGTCGAGCTGACCCAAGGCTGCCAACCCGTGGGCGAGCCCATGGTCATCACGAAGGCCCACGAGAACCTCATCTTCGAGATCAACGACCGCCCCGCCTTCGAGGTGTTCGTGGACCTCATCGGGAAACCTTTTCAGCAGGACCTCCGCCGCGCGCTGGCGTTCGTGTTCGTGGGACTCTCGCCGGACCCGCTGCAGACCGAGATCGAACCCGGACAGTATCTCGTGCGCAACATTATCGGCCTGGACGCGCAGAGGGGCATCCTGGCGGTAGCCCAACCCGTGGAAGCCGGGCAGGCGCTGATCTTTACGCTGCGGGACGGGCAGCGCGCGCGGGAGGACCTCCGGCAGATGCTGGAACGGCAGACGGCGCGGCTGGAAGGAAGGACGCCGCGGCTCGGGCTCTACTTCAACTGCTGCGCGCGCGGCAGCGGCCTGTACGGCGTGCCCGGCATCGACACGGCCTACATCAAGCACGCGCTGGCCGATGTGCCGGTCATCGGCTTCTTCGGCAACTACGAGATCGGCCCCATGGCCGGCGGCAACCACCTGCTCACCTACACCGGCGTGCTCGCGCTGGTGACCGACTGACCTCCTGTCTGCCCGTCACCCCCCGATACGGTCATTCCCGCGAAGCAGGCTGTGTCAAAACGTCGTCCGGGCAAGAATTGGCGCCACCCCCCCGAGTCGTCATTCCCGCGAAAGCGGGAATCCAGGGGTGGTGGTGGGGCGCACAGCGGCGTTTCCCCGCCTCCCCACCCCTGGATTCCCGCTTTCGCGGGAATGACGATTCAGGGGGTTGTTGCCTCTCTCAGATGGAGTTTTGACACAGCCTGCTTCGCGGGAATGACGACTTGGGGGAGTGGCGCCAATTCTTGTCCGGACGACGTTTTGACACAGCCTGGGAAGCGGGAATCCAGGGGTGGAGCGGGGTCAGCTTCGCAGGCGCTTGCGCTTGTTGGCGAGGTAGTCGACGACGATGTAGTTGCCGATCTCGTCCGGCGAGGTGTAGAAGACGCGGCCCGTGTTCATCCGGGTGAGGCGGTCCACGAAGCCCATGCGGTAGTAGTCCATGCCGAGCATGAAGGTGTTGATGCGGATGCCGCTCTGGGTGCAGCGCCGCACCTCCTTGAGAGTCTCGCGCACGATGCGCTCGTGCAGCAGTGCCGAGCCCCAGCCGCTGTGCAGGCGGCCGCCCCGATCGACGTTGCAGGCGGTCGGCTCCCCGTCGGTGATGAGGATGATCTGACGGTTGGTGGCGCGATTGTTTCCAAGCAGTTGCCGCGAGAACCTCAAGGCCTCCTTGATATCGGTACCGTGCTCCATGAAGTACGTGATGGCGACGATGGAGGGCAGGTCCTCGGTGCGGATGATCTTGGCGTTGGAACGGAACGCCACCAGGTGAAGCACATCCTGCGGGAACTTGGTCTCGATGAGCCGGTTCAGCGCCAGCGCCACCTTCTTGCCCGCGTGCAGCGCATCGTTCATCAGCATGGAGTAGCTGACGTCGATGAGCAGCACGGTCTCGGTGTCGGTGGAGAACTCGTGCTGGTACACCTGAAAGTCCCTGGGCTCGATCCGTACCGGAACTCCGGTGCGGCCTTCCTCCAGCGACTGCATGAGGGTCTTGCGGATGTCGATGTTGAGCGGGTTGCCGTACTCGTAGCGCTGCGTGTCCTCCAGCCGCATGCCCTGGTTGCCGATCTTGGCGCTGGCGTGCTGCCCCCAGCGGTTCTTGTTCATGAGCTGGAAGATCTCTTTCAGGGCCTTGTCGCCGAGCTGGCGCATGCCCTTCGGGCTCAGGCGCACGCCGCTTCCCGTGCGCACGAGGTAGCCCGCCTCCACCATCATCTGCTCGACGCCCTGGAGGTACTTGAGTTGTTCGTAGGCTTCCTCGCCCAGCAGCTCGCGCATGGCTTCCAGGTCGAGGTCCGAGACGTCGCCGAGCCCGCGGCGGCCCCAGCGCAGAAACTGCTCCAGGCCGCGGAGCTGCCCCAGGACCTGCCCGGCCTCCCCCATACCCATGCGCTGGCTTCCCTGGAAGGGGTACTGGTTCATCAGTTGCTCGAGCTGCTCCATCTGGGACATGGCGTCGCTTAGCTGCTGCAACTCCTGCTGGCTCAGGGAATCGAGGTTCTCCAGAAGGTTGTCGAGGTCCTCCACCGCGGCGTCGAGCATGTTGGGCAGGTTCTTGAGGAAGTTCTCGTCCTCCAGCAGCCGGCTGAGCCGGTCCAGCATCTGTGACAGGTCCGGCGCGCCCGGCCCCGTGAGATTCTGCGGCTGCTGCATGGAGCGCTGCTCGATCTGTTCGCCCAGGCGCTCCTTGAGCTGCTGGTAGCGTTCCTGGGCCTGGCGCATCCTCTCGGCCAGCTCGTCCATGTTGTCGGCGTAGCGCCCGGACAGCCGCTCCATGAAGTTGCGCATCTGCTCTTGATACGCTTCCAGCTTCTCCGCCAGCTCGTTTAGTTTTCGGCTCAGGGCCTCGCTTTCCTCGGGCGAGAGTTTGAAGGAATCGGGAGAGTACTTGTTGAGGAGTTCCTGCTTCTGTTCCTCCGCCTGCTGCAGCAGGTCGCGCAGCCCCTGCACCGAACGCTCGCCGTCCTCGGACTCGAAGCCCCGGCGCATCAGGCTCCGGAGCGCACGGCGCACGCCCTCTTCTTCCAGAAACGTATCCGAGAGCTGCTTGAGCAGGTCGTTGGCGGTGGGGAAACGAACCACCTGGGAGCCGTCCCAGGGCGTGTAGCGATGGATCCGCATGCCACGTTCACTATATCGCAGGCGCTTCCGGCACTGCAACAACGAAAACGCACCGGGGGCAGGGCCGGTGGAACGGCGCCGCCGAGTTCGTTATAGAAGGGACATCCAGACTCATCCCGGAGGGAACATGAAGGTTACGGTGGACAACACGAAGTGCGACGGTCACGAGAAATGCGTCCAGGCAGCGCCCAAGGTCTTCAAGATGAACGAGCGCTTTATCGCGGAGGTGGCGGACCCCGACGGCGACACCCAGGACAAGATCGTCTTCGCGGCCCGGATCTGCCCCACCAAGGCCATCACGGTGGAGGACGACGACGGCAACACGCTCTTTCCCGAGTCGTAGCGTCACTGTGCAGCGTCCCGCCCGGAGCCGGATCCGCTGGCTGCCGCGCCGGAACCGTCTGCCCGGCGAAGCACGCGCGCCCGCTCACTCGAACACGACGCTGGCAAAGCTGCAGATCGATCCTACCGGGTCCATCTCGCCGTGGTCGTGGGCCACGAGGCGGCCGCGTTCGGCCTCCATCGCCATGAGCATCGTGTAGATGGGCGAGAAACCGCAGATCCGGCGCCGGTCGTCTTCCTGCGCCAGATAGTCGCGGAACCCTTCCGGATCCACCTTCTCCACGTGGCGCAGCATTTCCACGTCCCTGCGCTTGACCTCCTCCAACTCATCGGCCCTGAAACCGTCGGGGTCGCCGTAACGCGGCCCTACGTGGGCCAGGTCCGCGCTGGCGACAAGGCAGATGCGGCGGCCGTCGTCCGCCATGATTTCCCGCAGCCCCTCGGTGAAGCGCTCGATGGACTCGCCCGCCGGCCCGTTCCCCGGCTCGGCGTACGAAAACGAGCACAGCACCGGCACGATGGGGACCGCGTTGCCGAAGAGTTGCTGAATGAACAGCACCTGGAACTCGATGGTGTGCTCGGACCGGTGCGCCAACTCGTCCGCGAAGAGATCGCCGTCGTGAAGCTCACTCAGGCGGGCGACGAAGTCGGCGTCCACCGGGGCCTCTCCCAGCGGCGTGGCGAACCTCTTGCAGGTCAACGCGTAGGGGTTCCGCAACGCGTTGTGACCCGTTCCCAGGATGACGAACAGCTCCGGCGGCTCCGCCTCGGCCAGTTCCTTGTACGCCCAGGCGTAGGCGTGGCCCCCCAGCCGCAGATCGATGTGCGGCACGACGATTCCAGGCACGTTCCGCGCCGCGCTCCGCTCGCCCGGCAACCCCGGCCCTTCCGGCGGCTCGAACAACCGGTCCAGTCCCTCTTTCAGCGACACCGGGCTCTCGTCGTAGCTGATGCCCGCGTGAAACGCCTCCCGGACCGGGGACCCGTCGAATGCGTCAACCAATCGCTGGTAGTGGCGCCTGAAGTTGTCGCTGGCCAGGAAGTAGCCTTCGTCCAGGGTCTCGCAAAGCTGCTCCAGCAGCTCCAGCGGAAACTCCACGTTGTAAGCCTCGCGGTACGCCGCCTGGATCTCCGGCAGCGTATGCTCGCCGTCGAAGAACCGCAGCGCGTACGCCGCCTCGGGGCGCAGACGCAGGATCATGTCGCTGAAGTGCTGAGGGTCACGGATGCCGAAGTCCTGCCTTCCCTGCTCCGCGGGAACAGGGAAAACGTCGACATAACGAAGACACGGACGCAGAGTGGGGTTGTCGTCGCTCATGGGAACAGGTTACAGGCTAGCGAGGCTCCGCCTCGGACCGACGAGAGCCTACCACAAACCGTAGCGGAAGTGTTGCGCGAACAAGTCACGCTAAGGACAGCCTTCGCTCAGAGTGAGTCAGGGCACTACGTCACTTCAGTGCCGTAGGTGTCGAACGTCTCGATAGTGGCTTGGTGACCGGGAGCTGCGGCCAACCGGGCATCACAGGTAATCAAGGGTGCGGGGAGGGACTCTGCGAGAGCCAGGTAAACAGCATCATAGGCAGTGACGTTGTGACGAAGTGCCCAAATGCGTGGCAAAAAGGGGTAGTGCGGATAACGGGTAATCCGGAAATCACTGACCTCCGTCAACGCTTCATCTCCTTGTTGCGCTGTCAACTCGCCGATGGACACGTACCGCCGAAGGACGTGGGTTACCTCAAGATCGATGAGGTGCGGCGCATGCAGGGACTCGGAAGCCTCCACGAGCCGTTTCTCGATGTCCGACGCCCCGGGCGTGTTCAGGAGTAGGGCCAAGAGGGCCGAGGCGTCAACGACGATCAAGGCTTGTCCCGTTCTTCTCGGATAATTTGCGCTGGGGTGAGGGTTGGACGAAAAGGCGCTCGACTCCGGAGCCTTCGGAACAACTCTTCCAGGGTCGGATGCTCGGCATGACGTCCGAGTTCCGCGATCAAATAGTCCGAAAGCGACGTCCCGGCCAACGCAGCCCTCGACTTGAGAATCCGGTGTAGCTCATCGGGAACATTTCGTAGCTGGATCATCTTGGACATGAAACAAACATGCTTGCATGTTTTGCACATGTCAAATCATTTCCCAGCGAAGCTCCGCCTCAGACCGACGAGCGTCCCACCTCTATTTCGGTCACGCCCCAGTCAGGTGCGACCCACCGTCAACTCTGGTAGAGTCGGAGCCGCGCAAGCGTGAGGTGAACAAGCCGTTGGGCGGACGCGACGCAGCAACCATGGAGAACAACACCATTACCGCGGTGCGGGGTATTCAGGTGGGTCATGCCACCAACCGGCGCGCACGCACCGGCTGCACGGTGGTGCTCTGCCCGGCAGGCGCCGCCAGCGGCGTCGACGTGCGCGGATTCGCCCCCGGCACGCGCGAGACCGACGCCATCCGCCCGGGACGGTTGGTGGGACAGGCCCACGCCATTCTCTTGACCGGCGGCAGCGCCTTCGGGCTCGATGCCGCCGCGGGAATCATGCGTTTTCTCGAAGAGCACGGCGCCGGCTTCCCCACGGCTCACGGTGTCGTCCCCATCGTCCCCGCCGCCGTGATCTACGACCTCCGCGTCGGCGACCCGCGCGTACGCCCGGACAAGGCCATGGGCTACCGCGCCTGCAAGGCCGCCAGCGACAAGGCCGTGCCCACCGGCCGCGTCGGTGCCGGCACCGGTGCCACCGTCGGCAAAGCCCCCGGCCTGCGCCGCACCGACGGCGGCATCGGCTCGGCCCGCGCCAAACTTCCCAACGGTGTCACGGTAGGCGCCCTGGTGGTCGTAAACGCCGTGGGCGGCATCGTCGATCCCGCCACCGGCGAGATGGTCGCCGGCGCTGCGGACGAGGACACCCGCCGCACGGCCGACGCAGCGCCGGACGCGCCTCGCGCGCGCCGCCCCGCTACGCCCGGCACCAACACCACCATCGGCGTGGTCGCCACCGACGCCGCCCTCTCGTCGGTCGAAGCCAACATCGTCGCATCCATGGCCCACGACGGCATCGCCCGCGCCATCCACCCCGCCCACACCCTTCACGACGGCGACACCCTCTTCGCCCTATCCACCGGCAAACGTAAAGCCGACGTCAATGAAGTCGGCATCCTGGCCGCGGAAGTCGTGGCGCGGGCCATCCTCGACTCTGTAGGGAAATAAAGGAAATACCTTGCAAATCATCCAATAAGTGGAAGATTTACAAGGTAAACGGCCCGGAAACCGGATACGGCACCCCAGAGACTTGAGAGGCAGCCGCCCTGTCTGGTAAACAGAAGACACGCGCCCGTAGTGAAAAGGACATCACGAGGGTCTCCGGAACCCTAAGTCCAGGTTCGATTCCTGGCGGGCGCACCACCCCACCCTTTCAGCCGCCACGTTGTCCTTGGGCGGGCACGAAAACCACCTCGCGACCGGCCGGTGCGTATCCGATCTCCTCTACTTCGGCAGCTTGTCGTCGATCCCCTTGACGTACCAGTTCATGCCCAGCAGCGTGCCGTCGTCGAGGTTCTTGCCCTTGGCGACGGCCAGGGAGCCGTCCTGCTTGTGGATGGGGCCGGCGAAGACGTGCATCTTGCCGGAGCGGATCTTCTCCTCGGTGGCCTTGGCCATGGCGGCGACGTCGGCGGGCATGTTGGTGTAGGGAGCCATGCCGACCATGCCGGTGTCCATGCCGCCCCAGGTGTCGGTGGACTTCCAGGTCCCTTCGAGCACGGCCTTGGTACGCCGGACGTAGTAGGGGTTCCAGTCGTCGATGATCGATGTGAGCTGGGTCTTGGGGCCGAACTTGATCATGTCGGACGCCTGGCCGAACGCCTTGATGCCCTTTTCGCCGGCGATCTGCATGGGGGCCGTGGAGTCGGTGTGCTGGGAAAGGATGTCCGCGCCCTGGCCGATGAGCACCTTGGCGGCGTCGGCCTCCTTGCCGGGATCGAACCAGGAGTTCACCCACACCGTCTTGACCTTGAAGTCGGGGTTGATGGACTGGGCGCCGAGCATGAAGGCGTTGATGCCGCGCACCACCTCCGGGATCGGGAACGACGCGATGTAACCGGCGACGCCGTTCTTTGAAAGCCTGGCGGCGATCTGCCCGATAACGTAGCGGCCCTCGTAGAAGCGCGACGAGTAGGTCGCGACGTTCTTGGCGCGCTTGAAACCGGTGGCGTGCTCGAACATGACCTTCGGGAAGCGCTTGGCCACCTTGATGGTGGGGTCCATGAACCCGAAGGAGGTGGTGAAGATCAGGCCGGCGCCCTCGCGGGCCAATCGAGTGATGGCGCGCTCGGTGTCCGGACCCTCGGCGACCTTCTCGATGTAGAGGGTCTTCACCTGCTTGCCCAGGGCCTTCTCGACCGCGAGGCGGCCCTGGTCGTGCTGGTAGCTCCAGCCGTGATCGCCGATGGGGCCGACGTAGATGAAGCCGACCTTCAAGGGGTCCGCCCCGAACGCGGATGCGGTAACGAGGGACAGGGCAAGAACGGCGGCCAGCACGATGAGCTTTCTCATTTCTCCTCCTCCGGATGGGTGAAAGGTACGGTTCAGTTGAGTCTAACGGTCGGGCACGAATGTTTGACCGATACAAGCAGGTGTATTCACTTTCGTCAAGATACGGTTGCCGGAAATGGCCAGCAGTGCGGCGATGGTCACCAGATACGGCAACGATGCCAGGAACTGAGGCGGGATGGCGACACCGACCCCCTGGGCGTAGAGGCCCATGATCCAAACGGCGCCGAACAGATAGGCGCCCACGGCCACGCGGGCCGGTGTCCAGGTGGCGAACACCACCAGGGCCAACGCGATCCACCCGCGTCCGGCGGTCATGTTCTCGATCCACTGCGGGGTGTAGACCAGCGACAGGTAGGCCCCGGCCAATCCGGCGCAGGCGCCGCCGAAGGCGATGCAGCGGTAGCGCACCCCGGCCACGTCAAAGCCCAACGCGTGGGCGGAATGGTGGTTGCTGCCGACGGCGCGGATCACCAGCCCCGGGCGCGTCCACTTGAACATCCAGGCCACCGCCGCGGTGATGGCCAGGGAGGCGTACACGAGCACGTCCTGGGCGAAGAGCACCGGACCGATGAGCGGCAGGTCGCTCAGCCCCGGGATGTGGACCGCTCCGAGCTTCACGCCCGGCAGTCCGGTGAAGGGCTGCCCGATGAGCCCCGAGAGGCCGATGCCGAAGAGCGTGAGGGCGAGGCCCGTGGCCATCTGGTTGGCCGCCAGCGTCTGGGTGAGAAAGGCGAAGAGCAGCGCCATGGCGACGCCGGTTCCGATGGCCGCGGCCACGCCGACCGCGGCCGAGCCGGTGGTGTACGCGGCCGCGAAGCCGGTGACCGCGCCCATGATCATCATGCCCTCGACGCCGAGGTTGAGCACCCCGGAACGTTCCGTCACCAACTCCCCCACCGCCGCCAGCAACAGCGGGGTCGACGCCGTGACGATGGTGAGCAGGATCGCTTCCAGGGCGTTCACCGCGTGGCCCCTTCGTTCGCCGTGCGCGACCCGGCGTCGCCAAGCCCCAGCGGCGCCGCCCCCTCCGCCGACGAGGATGCCTTCGGTCCCCGCTCCAGCCGCACGCGGCAACGGATCAGCGTGTCGCAGGCGAGGATGAGGAACAGCAGCGTACCCTGGAACACCTGGGCGGTCTTCTCCGAGATGGAGAGCTCCACCTGGGCGGCCTCGCCGCCGAGGTAGCAGATGGCCAGCACCAGCCCGCCGAACAGCGCTCCCAGCGGGTTGAGCCGTCCGAGGAACGCCACGATGATGGCGGTAAACCCGTAGCCCGGCGAGATGGTGGGCTGGAGCTGTCCGACGGGACCGGCCACCTCGCAGATGCCCGCCAGCCCGGCAAGGGCGCCCGAGATGCCGAAGCACAGCCACGTGGTCCCGGGCACGGAAAAGCCGCCGAAGGCGCTCGCGCGCGGGGCTTCTCCCCGCACCCGGATCTCGAAGCCCATGAGCGTGCGCGCCATGAACACGGCCAGCAGCGCCGTCGCGACGAGGGCGAAGACCGCGCCGAGATGCACCCGTCCGTCGCCGAAGGTGGCCAGCAGATGCCAGTCGTTGAAGCTGATGGACTTGGGAAAGTTGAATCCCTGCGGGTCGCGCCACGGTCCGCGCACGAGCCAGTCCAGGAGGTATTGCGCCACGTACACCAGCATCAGGCTGGTGAGGATCTCGTTGGCGCCGAAGCGGTTGCGCAGAAGCGCCGGCACCGCCGCCCACGCCATGCCGCCGAGCATGCCCAGGAGCAGCATGGCGGGGATGGCCAGGGCCGAGTCCCATTGAGGCGCCAGGATGGGGATGGTGGACCCGGCCAAGGCGCCGGCGATGAACTGGCCTTCGGCGCCGATGTTCCACAGGTCGGCACGGAAGCAGATGGCCAGGCCCGCGCCGATCAGCACCAGCGGCGTGGCCTTGACGATGAGTTCCTCGATGGACCACAGCGTGGTCAGGGGTCCGACGAAGTAGACGTAGATGGCGTGCAGCGGATCGATGCCGCGGGCGGCGAAGAGGATGCAGCCGAAGAGGACGGTGAGAGCCACGGCGAGGAGCGGAGAGGCGATCTGCATCGCCCGGCTGCGCTCCGGGCGCTTCTCCAGCACCAGTCTCACGTGCGTGCGTCCGGGTCCGGCGCGGGACTGGCCGCGTACGCCCCGGCCATGAGCATGCCGATGCGCTCCCGATCGATGCCGTCCGCCGGATAGGCTTCCGACAAGGTACCGCGAGAGATGACCGCGATGCGGTCGGCGATCTCGAAGATCTCGTCCAGATCCTGGCTGATGACCAGCACGGCCGCGCCCTCCCGCGCGCGGTCCACCAGCGCCTGCCGGATAAGCGTGGCAGCGCCCGCGTCGACACCCCAGGTGGGCTGGTTGATGACCAGTACCCGAGGCTTTCGGTCCAGCTCGCGTCCCACCACGAACTTCTGGAGGTTGCCGCCCGACAAGGCGTTGGCCTCCTGGTCCTGGCGGCTGAAGCGCACGTCGAAGCGCTTGGTGACTCGGGCCGCCAGGGCGCGGGCGCGTCCAGCGCTGATGAAGCCGGTGCGCACGAGGCCGTCGCCCGAGGCGTGGCGCGTCAGCAGCACGTTGTCCCCCAGGCCGAAACCGGGAACGGCGCTGTGCCCCAGCCGCTCCTCGGGTACGAACGCGGCGCCCAGGCGCCGCCGCCCGGTGATGTCGCGCACGCCGCACGCTTCACCGGCGATGGTGACCGTCTCGGGGCTAGGCGACGGCCGTTCGCCCGACAGCACCTCGAACAACTCGGACTGACCGTTTCCGGCCACCCCCGCCACCGCGGTGACCTCGCCGCTGCGCACCTCCAGGGACACGTCGCGCAAAGGCACTCCGAAAGGTCCGGCGGCCGGCAGGGACAGACGGGTGACGGTCAGCGCCGCGACCCCGGACGACTCGCGTGCCGCCGCGCTCACGGACTGCACGTCCGCCCCCACCATGAGCCGCGCCAGCGACGCCGCGGTCTCGGCGCCCGGGTCCACCTGGGCCACGACCCGGCCATGACGCAGGATGGTGGCGCCGTGACAGAGCTCGCGCACCTCTTCCAGGCGGTGCGAAATGTAGAGCACCGCGCAACCCTCGTCCGCGAGCCGCCGCAAGGTGACGAACAATTCCCGCGCCTCCTGGGGCGTGAGGACCGCGGTGGGTTCGTCCATGATCAGCAGCCGCGGCTCCTGCAAGAGGCAGCGCACCACCTCGATGCGCTGGCGCACTCCCACGGACAGGTCCGCCACCAGCGCCTTGGGGTCCAGCGGCAGGCCGTACTCCTCGGACACCCGGGCGACGCGCTCGGCCAGCGCTTCCCGGTCGAATGGTCTCGGCACCGCCAAGGCGATGTTTTCCACCACGGTGAGGGCGTCGAAGAGGGAGAAGTGCTGGAAGACCATGCCGATGCCCAGACGGCGCGCCGCCGCCGGGTTCGGCACCGTGACCGCCTCGCCGCGCCAGCGCAGCCGCCCCGCGGTGGGCTGCAGCGAGCCGTAGATGATCTTCACCAGGGTAGACTTGCCGGCCCCGTTCTCGCCCAGCAGCGCGTGGATCTCGCCCGGACGAAGCCGCAGCGAAATCCGGTCATTGGCGGCAAAGTCTCCGAAGCGCTTGACGATCTCCTCGGCTTCGAGAAGATGGCCGCCACGGGCGCCGTCGTGCGTGTCTTCCATGATCGCGGTTCCGTCTGGTCCTACAATATGAAGCGTTGGTGAAGACGGGCACGCACTATATATGGTGTTGTCCGGGGATGCAACCCCGAAATGCGCGCGTCACAGCCGCGGCATGAAGGGCGTGACACCGAGCTTGTGCTTGATGATCTCGTCCCGTGTCAATCCGTGGAGCTCGTGCGGGAACACCAGCCAGTGATCGGTCTTGTGCACGTAGTAGTCGGGTTCGCGCTCGGTGCGGTTGTTGCCGGGCTTGTAGTACACCGTGGCCACGCGGCTGTCCACGGGGGCGTTTCGGCGGGATTTGCGCTTGAGATGCGAGAGCACCGCCTCGATGCTGAGGCCGGTATCGAATACATCGTCGACGATGAGCAGACCCTGGTCCGCCTCGACGTTGTCGATGATGTACTGCATGCCGTGCACGCGGATGCGGGAATCCGTCCGTCCGATGCCCTTGTAGAAGGAGGTGCGGATGGCGATGTGATCGGTCTCGACGCCGAAGTAGTCGAGCAACTCCTGCACGGCGATGCCCACGGGCGTGCCGCCGCGCCAGATGCCGACGATGAAGCTCGGACGGAAGCCGCTCTCCAGGATCTGCATCCCGAGCCGGAAGGAATCCTCGAGCAGCGACTGGGCGCTGATATAGGCCTTCCGGGTGGTCGCGGGCTCGGTATGGGATACGGGCTCGACGGGATACTCGGCCATCGACGGTTCCTCTCCACAGATGTGCTTGAGTGCGCCGAAATCAGCGCGAGTTACAGAACGTTTACCCCCTTTTATCGGAAAACCGAAATGGTGCAAACAGGGACGGAGAGACCCCGCTTGATGCACCGATGACCTGCCGCTAAACTGTCCGTGTGTCCATGAACGGCAAGACAGCCGCCCCGCTCAGGCCTCCGCCCTCAACGGCCCGGTTCCACCAGATGCTCCATCTGGGCGCGGAAATGCACGTCCTGTTGCACGAGTTGCTCCGGACGCACGGGGATTTCATGCGCTGGCGTGGATTCCGGGATGTCTACCTGCTCAACCATCCGGACTTCATTCGCCCGGTCCTGACACGGGACTACCGGCATTTCTCCAAGCGCATCCTCGATTACCGCGTGCTGGCGCAGGTCATGGGCAACGGCCTCGTCACCAACGACGGCCCCCACTGGGCGCAGCAGCGCAACCTCATCCAGCCCATGTTCGGCAACCGCCGGGTCAACGGCTTCGACGCGAGCATCAACGCGCTGACGTCATCCTTGATGGATGAGTGGGAGACCCGGACCGGAGGAGAAACTCTCCGGATCGACCAGGAAATGAGCCGGTTGACGTTCCGGATCGTCGGCGCAACGCTGTTCGGCATCGACCTCGACCGTCACGGCCAGGAGATCGCGGAGATCCTCGAGGTGGCCAACTTGAACACCCTTGAGATCCGCGCCCTGATGACCCTGTGCTCGTGGGTCCCCACCCCCTACAACCTCAAGTGGCGACGCGCGATGAAGCGGCTCGACCAAATCGTGTACGGGTTGATACGGGCGCGCCGGCGCCGCGGCGCGGGCGACGACGACCTCCTCGACCGCATGATCCACGCGCTCGACGAGGGGACCGGCAAGGGAATGGACGAGAAGCAGTTGCGCGACGAGGTGGTGACGCTGATGCTGGCCGGCCATGAGACCTCGGCCAACGCCCTGGCCTGGACTCTGTATCTGCTGTCCACGCGTCCCGATGTAGAGGAGCGGCTGGTCGAAAGCCTGGCCGCGACCCTGAACGGCGCCCCCGCCACGGCCGACGACCTCCCGCGGATCCCGTATCTGAAACAGGTGGTGCAGGAATCCATGCGCCTGTATCCGCCGGTGTGGAGCTATTCACGGCGGGCGGAGCAACAGGAGGAGTTCAACGGCCGTCTGCTCCCCGCCGGCGCTTATGTTGCCGTGGTGCCCTACTCCCTCCACCGGCATCCGGAGTTCTGGCCCGACCCCGAACGCTTCGATCCCGAACGCTTCGACCGCAACGCCACCGAAGGCCACCACCCCTTCTCCTACCTGCCCTTCGCCGCCGGACCGCGCACCTGCATCGGGGCCGCCATGGCCATGCTCGAGACCCAACTGGTGCTGGCCCAGATCCTCCAGCGGTTCAACGTCCACATGGTCCCCGGCCACCCCATCGAAACCACCGCCAAGGTCACGCTGAGGCCGCGGTACGGCATGGTGGCGACCCTGAACCGGCGGACGTCGATGCATCTCAGGAAACCGTCCGCGCCAGGGTGAGTGCCCGCACTTCGCGCGCGCCCGCGTGCAACAGCACACGGGTGCACTCGTCGAGGGTGGCCCCGGAGGTGTAGATATCGTCCACGAGCAGGACGCGCGTCCGCGCGACGGCACGGCCCGGGGCGATGGCGAAGGCGCCTCTGACGTTCGGCCCGCGTTCCCGCAAACTCAACGTGCTTTGCGGGGCCGTCTCGGTCTTTCGCGTCAGGACGAAGGGATCGATGGTGACGCCCCAGCCACGCCCTACCTCCCGTCCCAGCAGGACGGACTGGTTGAAGCCGCGCCAGCGCAGCCGCCGTGGATGCAACGGCACCGGAATGATGAGATCGAAGCCGGAATCCCCCTCCCAGGGCTGGCACGCTCGCGCCATGAGCCGCCCCAAGGGCTTGCCGAGAGAAGCCTGCCGGCCGTACTTGAAACGGTGGATCACCTGTCGCAGCGGGTGCGTCGCGTCCGATTCCCGCGGATAGCACCCCCAGCTCCGAGCCATGGAAAAGGCCGGTGGCCGCAGCAGGCAACCGCCGCACAGATGATCGCCCCGCCAATCGTGCGGATAGGGTCGCCCGCAGCGCGGACAGAACGGCGGCCGGGCAAGTTGGATCCGGTCAAGACACGGGAAGCAGAAGGCGCCGGGTGTCGTCGCTGGGAGCCACGCCTCGCAACCGATGCAGGATGGTGGAAACACGATGTCCAGCACCGCCTCGAACACCGGACGGACCCATCTTCCCGGCCATCGGGAATCGCGCGAATCTGCCTTGTCCACATAGGATAGGATCGGCGTCCAGGCGGAGTTCTTTAGCGCCGTCAGGATAAACCATCTGTGTTGGCCAAGAGTTACATCCGAAAATGGAACGGAGGCGCGGCCCCGCGGGCGCTACAGGTAGTCCTCCAGCTTGACCTCGTCCATGAACGGATATTCCAGCAGCTCGTACTCCGCGGGGTCGACGTCGTCCGGGATGGTGGCGTCGATGCCCATCTTGGAGGTGGTGGGGAGGGCGCCCTTGGGAAGGCGGGAAGCCTTGAGGGTGGGGTCGAGGTGCTTGCCGCGGGCGCCGGAGACGATGATGACGTCCTCGTCGGGCTGGACCCGGAAGGCCATGGCGCGCTCCACCGCCATGGGGTCGGTGAGGTCCACGTCGCCGTCGGTGACCAGCACGAGCTTGATGGCGTGGAGCGACATCAGCGCCAGCAGCGCGTTCTTCCCTTCCCCAGGGCGCTTGTCGATGGCGGCGTAGAGGTGCCAGTAGCAGGCGCTCCCCGGGGTGGCGTAGACCGCGACGGTCCTGATGCTGGCTTCGCGCAGCGCGCGCCATCCCGCGGCCTCCAGCGGCGGCGCCTCCAGCCAGTCGTTCTCCCACGGCATCAGGATGGTCTGAAGGATCGGGTCTTTCCGGTGCGTGACCGCCTTGACCTTGAAGACAGGGTTCCAGCGGATCGAGCACTGGTGGCCGGTGAAGTCGCCGTAGCGCCCCTCGTCGATGGTCCAGCCGTCGGTGGAAATCTCCCCTTCCAGGACCATCTCCGCGTGGGCGGGCACCTCCAGGTCCACGGTCTTGCACTTCACCAGCGGCACCGGCCGGCCGTAGAGGGCGCCCGCCACGGCGAACTCGTCGTAGCCCGGCGGCGCCTTGTAGGCGGCCGCGATGATCTCGGGCGTGCCGGTGCCGAATGCGACGGCGATGGGCAAAGGCTCGCCGCGCCTGAGCGACGCCTCGTAGCTGAAGCGCATGTCCGACGGCGATACCAAGTCGATGCTGGTCTCCCGCGAGGTGCGGTACATGAGCCGGTAGCAGCCGGCGTTGCGCCGTCCGGCGGCGTCCTTGGACACGGAGATGCCGGCGGAAAGATACGGGCCGCCGTCCTTCCGGTGCTGAAAGGGAATGGGCAGCTCGGTGAGGTCCACCTCGTCGCCGATCTTCACCACCTCCTGGGCCGGACCGGCCTCCACCACCTTGGCCTCGACCGGGTTGTCCAGGGCCTCCATGAACTTGCGTCCCAGCTCCCGCTGGTCACAGCCGAGTCCCAGCGCCACCCGCCGGCGTGAGCCTACGAGCCCACCCACCACCGGCATGCCGTAGCCCTCGACGTTCTCCATGAGCAGCGCGGTGTCGGCCTGTGCCAGCAGCGTGTTGAGGTAACGGGCTTCCACCGGCTTCGTGATGCGCCGGAGCTCGCCCTCGGCCTCCAGCAACGCCAGCAGGCCGCGCATGTCGTGGTACGGTAATCTGTCCGCTTGGCTCATGGGATGTCTCAGTGCATGTAGGAGCCGCCGTCCACCAACAGCGTCTGCCCGGTAATGAAGTTCGCGGCGTCCGAGAGGAAGAACATCACCGCGCCGACAATGTCCTCGGGATACTGGCTGCGGGGGATGGCGCGGCTCTGGATCTGGGGCACGTCGTCCTCGTCCACCAGGCCGCCGCGCACCTCCAGCAGGCTCTCGCTGCGGGTCAGTCCGGGCGCCACGGCGTTGACGCAGATGCCGTCCTTTCCGGTACCTCGGGCCAGGGTGCGCGTGAGCGCCACCACCGCGCCCTTGGACACCGTGTAGTGGATGTACACGGGGATACCCTTGAAGGGCACGCCGGAGGCGATGTTCACGATCTTTCCGGAACCCTGCGCCTTCATGTAGGGGTAGACCGCGCGCGACGCCAGCCATACGCCCTTGACGTTCACATCCATCACCTGGTCCCACTCGGCCACGCTGATCTCGTCGAACGGAGCATAGCGGACGTCGGCGAAGATCGCCGCGTTGTTCACCAGTCCGTCGATGCGGCCGTAGCGGTCGTGGGCCGCCGCGGCCATGGCCTTGACGCTCTCTTCATTGGTGACGTCGGCCGTGACGAAGAAGGCGTCTCCGCCCTGCTCCCGTATCTCGGAAGCGCAAGGCTCCCCGTCCAGGATGTCCGACACCACCACCTTCGCCCCCGCCTTGGCCAACTCGGTGGAGTAAACACGGCCGATGCCCCGGGCCGCGCCGGTGACGATGATGACCTTGCCGTCAAAGTCCTGCGACATGTTCGGTCCTCTTGGCGATGTAGCGCCCGGTCTCGATCTCCCGGTCCAGACAGTCCGCTTCCCGCAATCGGCCCCAGGCCTGGAGCATCACGCGATAGGGTGTGTCCTTGAACTCCAGCAGGATGTCCTCGAAATGGAGCGGCCCGTCCTTCAGCCGCTCCAGTACCTTGTCCGCCAGCGTTTCGGGAGTCATGCCGCTTCCGTCACAGGTTCAGGAACCGCCGGCCGTTGACGCTCAGGATCTTCCACTTGAGCTCTTCCGACAGGTCTTCCCGCTCCAGCAGCTCCCCCTTGGCGCCCTCCCGGGCCTCGGCGTGGGGCATGTCGCCCTCGAACAGCAGCCGGTCCTCGCCGACGTACTCCGCCACCTGGGGCAGGAAGAGTTCATCCGCCTCCGGTGTGAAGTAGACGTCGCTCTGCTTGAGGGTTTCGGAAACCGGTTGCTTGACCGGCAACGGCAGGCCCAGGGCGCTGTCGGCGTGATGGTAGTGATCGATG
>Ga0209543_1000397_pt1 | contig 57850 bp, 54 predicted proteins | sample MesohylFT_FD_187296 | JGI IMG/M metagenome (GOLD analysis project Ga0209543, IMG submission 187296) | Host-associated microbial community of the marine sponge Aplysina aerophoba from Gulf of Piran - sponge mesohyl, lysed by freeze-thaw... | ecosystem: Host-associated > Porifera > Sponge >...
GGGAAAGCGTCCTGAGGGGAGATGGTCGAGCCCCACCCCGTACTTGAGAGCCTGCCCCGCACTTGATGCGGGGTCGCGGATGGCGTTCTCGATATCGGCGTGGCGGCGATGGTCGGCCTCCAGACCCAGGGTGTCGCCCGCTCGGTCAGTGATGAAGGCGTGATAGCTGTAGTTGGTAAACAGCGCAAGTTGGGAGCCGGGAGTGGGCTTCACCCTCCGTACAATGAGACGCGCCGCCACGGCATCGGGCTCATGCTGGAAAGGAACGTAGGTTGTCTCGGCCACATCGGCAGCGCCCTCCATCCAGTAAGGTATGGGCGTCCACTCTGCCTGGGGTATGGCCTCGATGATGTTGTGCACGCTCTGGTGCTGGCGCACGGTGAGTTGACCCGTGGCGCCGGCATAGCGCACTCGGCTCACCGTCTGCCGCAGGAAGTGGGCGGCGCCCCGGGCCGTTGGCCCGTCCCTTGCGCAGGCGGGCCATCAGCACCTCTCCGGTGCCCGCGGCGACGGCGAACAGCGGGTGATAGCCCCGCTGGCCGGCATAGTTGTGGCGCTGTGCGCCCTCCTTGGCAAGACCGTAAGTCTCGCAGCCGGTAGAATCAAGGTCGATGGTCAACGGATCATCGCCCGGTCCCGCACCAGCGGCCCAGGCTCTGGCCAGCGACTCCCGGCTCACCCGATCCAGTTGCCGCACGTGGCCCCATCGGAAACTCCTCAGGAAGGTTCCCAACGTGGATGGCGCCTTCACGGTACAGCCCAGCGCCTGCTCGGTTCCCCCAGCCCGCAGCGCATCGGCATCGTCGATGCAGTCGCCTCCGGCCAGCGCCGATGCCACCAGGGTCAGCAGCTTATCCCCTGCATTCGCCCGACCCGGCGCGTCTCCCAGGTCAACGTAGTTGTCCACCAACTCACCCAGACCCAGATGATGGGCCAGAGTGACCGGCAGCAACAATACGGCATTGGCCACCAGGCGGTGATCGTCAAAGGCGATTTGGATGCGGTCGGGGCGCTCGCGTGGTAGCATCCGTTGGGTGCTCCTTGTTGCGGGTTGGTTTTCTGTATCAAAAACCATTATCCCCGAAGCCGGGAGCACTTTCTCATCCCCTCACCACGACGCCACACTCACCCTTTCGGTGGATTGGGGCTAAGGGGAGTGGCCTCGATCAAGTGTGCCATAGACGATCCCCTTACGGACAGCGCGTAGCCAACACCGGTCTGAACAAGGGCGAGGCTCATCACGCGCTCAAGAACGCGCTCCGTATCGGACGCCCAGGCGAAATCCGCGACCACTCGAGCGAGTGCCAGCACTACCGCATAGCCGGGCTCAACCAGCTCCCGCCATCGTCATTTACTGGAATACCGCCCAGCTTGGCGAAGCGGTCAGACAGCGGGAACACGCCGGTCTGACCGTCGAGCCCGAGCCCCTGGCCCACATCTCGCCCCTTGGGTGAGCCCACATCCTGCTCACCGGGGAATACCGGTGGCCAAAGCGCCGATAGCGACCTTAGCGTACGATTCTGCCCCCTACCGGAATCGACCCGCAATACATGGTTGAATACGTGAGGTTCCGTCTACGGCTTGTTGACAAATTCATAGGCGGCAAGATATCAAAGATGCGGCACCCGATTACTGCGAGGATAGCCGACCGCCGCCTCCCAATTTTTACCCTTAATCAAAGCGTTACTGACAGGATACTGCACGGGGTTCTGGGTATGATTGAGCGACAACGGGATGGTCATGGAATTCGACATCGTACAGCGACAACGGCTGTACTCGCTACCTGCGCAAGGTCAAGCAGCGGGGCCGAACACCGGCAGGCGCGGGGCGGGTTTCGCTAGGCATTATGGGGACGTTACGGCGACCTACTCATGAGAAGATACGGGAATGAATCGTTTTCGAGTCAACATTTAAAGGGTGGCGATCTTGATATGACACTGCATCACAAAACGGAAGCAGTCTTTGAGCATCTAAAGGTATGTGCGAGCGAGAAGCATGTCGTCACTTATGGCGACTTGGGACGAGCTGTCGATTGGTGGTACCGCAATCTTGATTCTCCTCTGCACGAATTGCAAGATGCCTGTCAGGAGTTGAACCTCCCCCCGATCACCGCATTGGTAGTCCTTCGACGCACGGGTCTGCCCAGCACCGGCTATCGCGCTCCCGACGGCCGATACCAACGCGAAGCGCATGCTGCCGTCGCAAAGAGGGTATATGGCCATCCATGGTCGACAGTTTCGATAGATGCTCTTCGTGCCGCAATGATGGAGTTCAGGCGTAAGAGGAACGATAACACTGATATGAATGGAGATGACATTGTGCCTGCTGATTTACCCACTGACGACGAAATACGAGCACACGCCGCTGATTTGGCGCAAATGTACAAGGTGGCATATGCTTCGGCATCCGCGGGTGTCGCGGGCGCGATTGGGGCACCTGACTTGTCGCGCACCGCGCATGAGATTGCGCTTATGACCGTACGTCGATTCCATGAATTGGAAACGGCGGCCTCAACACGATTCGAAGAAATGTCAGGGTAGAACGAACTTTGAAGCGGCGAGTCGCTTCCACGGTTACGTCGCACTTGCCCAATTAATCAGGGGAGTAAGGCACACGGCGAAAGCCGATCCCGACACCGGCAAGGTCACAACCAAAGGGCCTACTGTCGACAGATGGCAATCGGTGATGCCAACGGATTCCGTCGCAGGGTCGCCGATACTCACCATGGTGGTCTAACCTGAGAAGGACGACGAAGGCGGAACCCGGTGTCCCGCGTCAACCATTCTTGCCGAATTGTCGCCGATAAGTTTTGCCGGTTCACCTCCGCGGCCGGTGCAGCGTTCCCTTTGGTCGCCCTCGAGAGGATGGGCCACTCATAAAGGCAAATCGCGGCCCGCCTCCGTCAACCTCCGCCGCCGTTCCTGTGCATCCGGCACGATCCGCACGACCAATTTCCAGTAGTCGTCCGAGTGGTTGCGGATCGTAAGGTGAGCTAGCTCGTGGACGATGACGTAATCCACTAGGGCGGGTTCAAGCATCACGACGCGCCAGTTGAAACGCAGCGTGCCGTCCGGCGCGCAACTTCCCCATCGCTGACGCTGGTCGCGAATCAATACTCCCGGCGGTTCGCCACCACCGAAACGTGGCAGCCACTGCTTCACGCTGGCTGGCAATCGTGCCGCCGCTCGTACGCGATACCACGCGATGATGGCTTTGCGAATGCGCTCGTAACGCTGCTCTTCAGGGAGTTCCTTCGGCACCTTGATGTTGAACCGCCAGTGATCGAAACGAACCTCTGGTTTTCGCACGTCGGTGGTCTCGAACGCCATACGCACGTTGCGCCCAAGGTAGGGCAGCGTCTCCCCGCTGACGAAACGCTTGGGCGCAACGGCCAGCAGTCCGCCGGTGGCGTGGTTGAGGATCCACGGCGCGCGATGACGCACCAGGGTTTGCAAGTCACCGGCCGGAGTGTCCATCGGCGCGGCAACCTGGACACCGCCGCCGTCAATGGTGACGTGGACGGTCTTCTTGCGCCGTTCGCTGCGGCGGACCTGGTACTCGATGGTGGTGTCGCCGAAACGGATGCTGTCCCGTTCCATCATCGGCCGCTCCGGCTGCGGAACGCATCGACGATGCGGTTGGCCAGATCATCGAGTTCGTCTTCGGTGTACTTCTCGCCGTCCCTCAGCACGCGCTTGATGTCGCGGCGCATGAGCCGCTGGACATCATGGTTGGTCTGCCAGTCCACCACGTTCCGATGCTGCGTCAGAGCGGTTTCCACCCTTTCGGTGGCTTCCTTTTGTTCCTCGTCCATGCGGACGTGGTATTCCGCCCGGGCTCCCTCGGAGATCATGGACGTTCCGCCCTGGCCGATGATTTCGTAGATGGCGAAGGATTCGGACGACAGACCCAGTTCGGCGGCAATGTCTTCCTCGGAGTCGATCTGGGCTTTCAGAGCAGCCTGGAGCTTGGCCGCTTCAGCGGCGTCAATCACCTTGTTGCGCAGGTCCTGGATGATCCGTTCCAGCTGCTCGGACAACTTGCCGTAGAACACCGGGTTGTCGGCAAGCTTTTCGTTGATGCACGCACGGATGGTGTGCTCCATCACCGACGCCCTGGCCTCGTCGTGGGGCAGGGCAGCTATCTTCTGGTCGAAGTCCTGGTCCAGCACTGAGACCGGCTGCATCAGCTCCCGCACGTTGGCGTCGATGCGCTCGTCGATCAACTTCTTGATCTTGGCGCTGATGTCGGTCCAGTTCAGCCGGGCGTCCTCCTGAAGGAAGTGGGCCCGGGCGTAGGCGCGGATCTGGGTAAGGCGCGCAAACCTTCCTACGTACGGCAGGGCTTTCGGGTTGGGAATGGCCCGGTCCATGAGGCTGGAGAACTCGCGGTAATCGGCGTTGAACCGTTCGTACAGGTCTGCCTTGAAGTTGCCCTCGGTGCTGGCGTCGGGGGCGAACCCGGCGATGCAGTCCCACACGTCATCCAGATCGCGACCCTTGAAGTGGGCTTCCGCCGCGACCACTGCCGCCTCCAGCGCTGTCGTCGGGTCCTGGTCCCATTCCCGCATCGCGCCCATCACGTCGGGCACGTCGAAGATTTGGAGGGCGGCCTCCAGGTTGCGGGACACGCCGTAATAGTCCACCACCAGGCCGTAGCCCTTCTCGGTGGACGCGCCGTCATGCTCGTGGGTGAAGGGGCGGTTGACCCGGGCCACCGCCTGCAGCAGCCCATGTTCCTGCAATCCCCGGTCCAGGTACAGCACCTGCTCCACCGGCGCGTCGAAGCCGGTGAGCAGCATGTCCACCACGACCAGCACATCCGGCTCGCCGTCGGGGTTCTTGAAGTCGTTGGTGACCTGGTCCTGGTTGAGCCCCATCGCTTCCTTGAACTCGATGCCGTCGTTGGGCGTGGTGGTGATGATGGGGTACGCGCGAACGTGGAAATCGTTCAGGTGCCTGGCGTACCGCATCGCTGCCAGCCGGCTGGGCGCCACCACCTGGGCCTTGAACCCGTTGGGCCGCACCCGGGTCTTGAAGTGGTCGGCAATGTCCAGCGCGATCATCTGGATGCGTCGCTCGGCTCCGGCGACCGCATCGCGGTTGGCGTACCGCCTCTTGATCTGCTCCTTCTGCTCGTCCGTCTCCTCGCTGAAGAGAGTGTCGAACAGCTTGTCCAGCGTGTCCGCCCCCTGGATGGCCAGGTCGGGCAGCCTCGCCTCGTACCTGATCTCCACCGTCGCCTTGTCTTCCACCGACTGGCGGATGGTGTAGGCGTCGATCAGCGGGCCGAAGCGGCGCATGGTGCTGAACCGGAAGTTCTTGTCGATGGGCGTTCCGGTGAACCCCACCAGCACGGCGTTGGGCAGCGCCTTCGAGAGCGTGGCGCCCAGCAGACCATACTGGGTGCGGTGGGCCTCGTCGACCATGACGATGATGTTGTCGGCGGGGTTGAGCGTGTCCAGTTCGCCATCGGGCGCAGCCAGGACCTCCTCGAACTTCTGGATGGTGGTCATCACGGTGCGGCCGGTGCTGGAGGTCAGCAGACGGCGCAGGTCGCTGCCGCTGGCGGCCTGCTCAGGAACGGGGAAGCCGCAGCGCTCGAAGGTGCGGGAGATCTGGTCATCCAACTGCTTCCGGTCGGTCAACACCACGATGGTCGGGTTGTTCAACGCCGGCTCGCGGCGCAACTTGGTGGCCAGCCACAGCATAGTCAGCGACTTGCCCGAACCCTGGGTGTGCCACACCACGCCGCCGCGTTCCTCCGGACGCTTGCCCTCGGTCAACAGCTTCATCGCCGCCGAAACCGCCCGGTACTGCTGGTAGCGCGGCAGCTTTTTGATCAGCTTGCCGCTGTCGAGTTCATAGATCACGTAGTCCCGCAGGATGTCCAGCAGCGTCGCCGGCGACAGCAGGCCCACGATGAGCTGCGCCTGGCCCTGGGGTTCCTCACCGAACCGGTCGCGGACCTCCTGCTCTGTGTAGGGGAACACCGACTTCCACTCGGAGTACACGTTCTCCGGCGCGTAGAGGGACGAGAACGCGGCGGCGGCCCCGCAGTGGGCCACGCACAGCAGGTTGTAGTGGAACAACGCCGGCGCGCCGGCGCCCGACCACTGGGGTTCGGCCTCCTGGTAGCGGCGCAGCTGGCGGACGGCCTGGGTCTTCCACACGTCCATCAGCGTGGGCGACTTGGCCTCCATCACCACCAGCGGGATGCCGTTGACGAACAGCACCAAGTCGGGGATTACCACGCGCTGGTCGTCGTTGAGGTCGCCCTTCTCGTTGCCGCGCAGCACGCGGAACTGCGTGGTTACCACGAACTCGTTGCCGCCGCCCTCGGGATCGTCGAAGTCGAAGAACCGGACGGTGCGGGTGTCCCTGCCGTCCGGCCCGTCCACGGTCAGGGGCATCCCGTAGGTCAGGTATTCGTGGACCAGGCGGTTGCGCTCCATCCCGAGGCCGTCAACCCGCTCCAGGTCGTGGATGACCCGCTCGGCCTGTGCTCCGGTCAGTCCGTCGTTGAGCCGCAGCAGCGCCGTCCGCAGCCGGTCCTTGAGCAGCACATCTCGCTCGTTGGTGCGCTCCGCTCCCACCGTCTCCGACGGCACATAGGTCCAGCCCAATTGCTCCAGCAGCCGGCGGGCCGGATCCTCGGCGTGGTTGAACTCGTTGAGCTTGTTGGGTGTGGTCATTCCGAAATGTCCGGTAGGTCCGTTTCAGTTTTGGTTGCGGCCTGAAGTTTCCTCATCAAGTGGTGGGCCCACGCAATCAGTTCCATAGCTTCATCAGGATGATCTACGGACAACCCATGTGTTCGAGGATTTCGGATTGCCAGCATAGAACCCGCGAACAAGTGCCCGTACCCTTCTTGGATCCCTCGGTCCGATTCTGTTTGGAGTTGGGTTAAGGCAAGCACGGGTGATTCTCTATGAAACGCTTTGCGCATTAGGTTAGTACCAGAATCGACAACCCCGGACTTGTGCGCCACCGCTTCATCCAATGCCTTGAACGCATCTTCAACCGCGTTCTGGTAATGCCCATCGGCAAAGAGTTGCCGACTTGCAGATCTGATCCTTGATTCTTTTATCAAGGCATCGAAGATCTGGGGCCACGATTGAGGTTCATTCTCGCCGCCTTTGGATCGCTCCGCCAAGTGTCCGGGCGGTCCGACTATCCATTCGTCAGTAATGTCGTGCTCGGAATCACTGTATGTGAATCCCGTTAGACGCAAATAATCGTCATCCAACGCCGGTGCCATGGGGTTAACTCGGTCTTCGGTCTCCAAGATCTTCATTCCACCGATATCCCAAGGTTCGATCGTTCTACCACCTAGTGTGATCGAATTGCCGAGGTCATATGACGGCAACACACGATCTGCGATGACCGACCATCCAAGATTTGGCGCTCGATGTACGAGCTCACCGCTTGGTTCTCTCCAGATAATGACGTGATAGAACATTTCGGCCTCTGGCGTTGGATTTGCGGCATTGGAATTGGGATATCGGTCCTAACATTTGCGTCTAAGGCGGAGCCACTCCGGCGCGCATTAGTGCCTCCCTGACACTCGCGCTATATGACGACTAACGGAGCGGGACGGCCGCGGTATAGCGTTTCCGCTACCATTTTGTGCTGGTCCATCACGCCTCACCGCACTTTCCATGCTGCCTCCCGACCGGACAATAATTCCTGGGCCGCAGAAACTTTGAACGTCTGCGTGTCGGCGAGGAGTACCTGCTGGGAATCTATGTCGTTTTGGACAGCATCCAGGTTTTCGACGATCATCGTTTGCTCATCCAAGCTTGGGACCGGCACCAACATCGGGCGCAGATCTTCGAGGTTGATATTCTTCTGCGCGCTCTCGGGAGCAAATCGTTCAAGCGTGGCTTTTTGGGTGCGCAGGTAGTATTCCAGAAAACGGCCGTCAATATCGGTAGGCGTGATGCCGACCAGACTGTCCGGAAACGCCACCGGATAACCAGTGATCGCGGTCTCACCTATGTTAGCGGCAATGGTAATGACCACGGTACCAGCAGGGAACAACCTACTGATCGACAATCCCAGTTGGTTGAGTGTTTGGGAGTGGCTTCTGACCACTCCGACCGAACGCACAACGTCGCTAGTTTGAATGAACGGTATATCGCCGCCATAAAATCGAGGCTCGTTGCGCGGCCTATGGGCGAACTTGCCGCGCTCCACAGTCGCCACCCTGTCCAACCGTACCACCTCCCAGTCGGCGGGGATGGTGCCGATGCCGGGCACGTCCTTCCACTCGGTGTGACAGCCGGGGACGCCGCGGGTGAGCAGTTCGTGGAGCAGCGAGTCGCGCAGGGTCTCGGTGGCGGCGATGACCGCCTCGGTGCGCTCGATGGCCTCGTCAATGGAGTCCAGCACGTCGGCGATGGCGCGCTGCTCGGGCAGGGGCGGAAGGAGGATCGGAAGCGCTCGGATCTCGGGCCCCCCGATTGCTTCAAATGTACTACCTTGGGCGAGGCGTTCAAACCTGTTCCTGGAATGGGTTATCGCATGCCATCCAAAATCTGGTTCGGCACCAGTGAACCTGATTGCGGCTACTCCCCTGCCTATACCCAGAGATCGATCAGCCCGATTTACATCACCCACAGGGGCACGCACGCTGAACAGCACATCGTCAGTTTCAGCTACCTTTAGGGGCTTCACGCACCATTTTGATGGTGTTGGGAACATGCGGCCGAACTCAGCGTTTCCCTGAATGAAAGGCAACCCGGTCGTGGCATCAGAATCGTCATCCAGTTCGATCACGGTGCTGCCGGGCGGAGATTGACCCATGATGGCCTCAGCCACAGCGTCTAACCGCACCATCCGCCAACCCTCAGGCAGTTCGGCATCGACTATTTTGCGCTCGGTGTTCATCGCGCGGCATCCACGCAGCGCAAGCCGCCGGACCAGTCCAGGATGCGGCGGTCCGCGGTCACCAGTTGGTGGCCGTTCATGGCGGTGGCGACGATGATGCGGTCGGCCGGGTCGGCGTGGAAATCGGCGAGGGCGTTGGCGCGGATGCCGGTCTCGCCGTCCACGGGGATCTCGATCAGACCCTGGCCCAACTGTTCCAGCCGCCACCGGCTCACTTCGTCAGGGTATTCGATGCGTCCCTTCTCCCGAAGCATCGCCATTTCCCAGAAGGACATCGCTGACACCGCGACTTCCTCTGCCTGCCAGGCCCGCTCAATCTCGGCGCGAGCCACCGGACCAAGCCTGGCGTCGCCGGCCCTCAGCCACAGGGCGGCGTGGGTGTCCAGCAGGATCACGGGTTGAGCACTCGGTCAGGGTCGGACTGGGCTTCCCACTCAACGTCGACGGGCGAGATGATGTCGCCCGTGATTTTCAGCCGCCCCTTGTCGATGCCGAACAGGGACTTGGGCCGCTCGTGGTAGGCGGTCAGCCTGGCCACGGGCTTGCCGTTCTTGGTGATGACGATCTCGCCGCCGTGATCGGCCACCTCGTCCATCAGCCCCAGGCACTTGGCCTTGAACTCGGATGCTTTCATCGTCCGGCTCTGGCCGGTGTCGCCGTTGCGGGTGGTCATGGTCAACGCTCCGATGGGATGGGTGGGGCTACCCCGAACCCATTATACAGTGGTCATGACCATGGTCACCGAGGTGAGGACGGGGATCGGATTTCTACCGTGTGTACCCCATTCCCGCGAGCAGTTCGTCCATGCGAGCCACCGCCTCGTCGCGGCGACGCTCCGCCTCACGCAACTGGGCCAGCGCGTCCTCCACGCTCATCACCTCCACCGGTTCCGTCGTGTCCACGTACCGGCTGATGTTCAGGTTGTAGTCGTTGCCCGCGATCTCCTCGAGGTCGGCCACTCGGGCGAACCGTTCAACGTCCGCGTGGCCCTGGAACGCACTGACGATGCTGTCGATGTGTTCCCGGTCCAGGAAGTTCTGGGCTTTGCCGGGACGGTAGTAACCATCCTGGGCGGCATCCACGAACAGCACCTTGCCGCGTCGCTCCGCCGGTTTGTTCTTGTTCAGCACGCAGATCGACACCGGGATGGCCGCGCCGAAGAACAGGTTGGGCGCAAGGCCGATGATGGCCTCGAAAAGATCGGCGTCCACGATGCCCTTGCGTATCTTGCCCTCGGCGCCGCCACGGAACAGCACGCCGTGGGGCATCACCACGCCCACCATGCCACCGGCGTTGGTCACCCCCAGCATGTGCAGCAGGAAAGCCAGGTCGCCGCGGGTCCGGGGCGGTATCGCGTCGTACCGGTCGAAGCGGTGATGGGGATCGGCCGGAGCGAAATCGTGCCCCCAGTTCTTCATGCTGAAGGGCGGGTTGGCGATGACGCGGTCGTAGGAGTTCAGACGGCCCTGCGGATCCACCAGGGCGGGTTCGGCGATGACGTCGCCCGCTACCAACCGCGCCGACGCCAGGCCGTGGAGCAGCATGTTGAGCTTGCCAATGGCCAGGGTATCCAGGTTCCTTTCCTGACCTTCCAGGACCAGGTTCTGTCGATTCCCGCCACGTTCCTGCACGTAATCGGCAGCCAGGATGAGCATGCCACCTGACCCAAAGGTGGGGTCGCAGATGCGCATGCCCTCCTTCGGTTGCAACAGCTCAACAATGAGCCGGACCACAGAGCGCGGCGTGTAGAACTCGCCGCCCTTTTTGCCAGCATCATCGGCGAACTGGTAGATGAGGTACTCGTAGGCGTCGCCCAGCACGTTGCCGGTGCCGCCTCCGTCAGCGGCGAAATTGTCATCCCGCAGGTCCAGGTCGTTGAAGTGGGTCAGCAGGCTGCGGATGATGCGCTCGCGGTTGGCGGGGCTGCCCAGCTTGGACTCGTCGTTCCAGTTGGTGCCGGTGAGCACGCCGTCGATGCGCCCGGCGTTGGCGTACTCGATCTCGTGGCTGGCGATGTTCAGCGCTTCACCCAGATTCATGGTCGCCTTGACGATCTGATTCCAATGTGCGCTCTCCGGCACCGCGAACTGGTGCTCGTCGGGGTCGGCTACGGCGGCGGCCCGGGGCACGCCCGCAGCCACGGCGATCGCCACCTCCTCGTCGAACCGATCCGACAGCCGCTTCAGGAACAGCATCGAGAAGATGTAGTTCTTGTAATCGGTGGAGTTGATCTGGCCCCGCAGGATGTCGGCGGCCTGCCAGAGTTTGGATTGCAGTTCCTGGCTGGTGACTGGCATGGCGTTCCTTTCGAGGTATTTGCGATGGTGTCGCGTCAGTTGGTCAGCGGCCGGCACATCAGCGCCGGCACCGTCAGCCGTGTTTTACTGCCGGCGTGAGTACTTGAAGCCCGACCCGATGCAGATGGTACATTGAGCTGAGCGGCGTGGCTACGGTGGACAGCAACACGCTCACCGAAACCGCCGCAGAAGCCCGCGGAGGACCCTCTCAGTGCGATTTCCGGCGACCAACCCACTCGATGATCCGGCGGCGTTGTGGGCGTTTCAACTGGAACTCCTCACCCTAGCAGAATCCCTTTTGGGCCACAGGGATCAATCCAGAAAGGTGTACCAACCCCAGTTCACCGATCACGGCCCCAATCTCAGAAACACGCCCAACCTGAATGGTGCCTTCGTCGAATTGAGTAGGACTGCTGAAACCGATTGGGCAGAGGCGGTGTTTGAAATGGCGCACGAGACCGTGCATCTGCTCAACCCGGTGGCTGGCAACACCAACAACCTCGAGGAGGGCGTCGCCGTGGCGTTCTCGTTTCACATCCAACCTGCATACGGGATCAACGTACGGCCAGGCACGACCGCATACGACCATGCATACGGTATGGCATGTCGGCTACCGGGAGGCCCGCTTGCCGCCGGCCGCCGCGTCCGTCTCGAGGTCGGAGCCCTCAGCACCGCCACGACGGAAACGCTGTGCATCTTGTTCCCTGAGTTGAACCGCGCGCTTGCGGCGGAATTGGCCCGCCCATTCGGAGGGTACCCAGCTCTATGAAGTCTGGCCGTCGTCGTGGACTGGTCCATTCCGTGTCGGAATCGGTATCAACAAGGGCTTGGAACGGTCAGAGCTGGTCATCAGCCACAGGATAACGAAATCCGTTGACCGGACACGGCGGTCCACCAGCAAGTGCGACGAAATGAGGTTAATGCAACGTGCGAATCCGACAATCAATCTCCAGCAGACTGGGGTGACGAAAAACGCAACCGCGCCGGCTAGGAGGTCCCCCGCACGGTGTGGTTTACGTAACAAGTCTTGTGCGCACGAAATGGTGTATCGAAACCGCGGGCCTTTCTTGCTGTTCCATCGTCTGGTTCGACTAGGGCACACTTCGGGAAATCAATGGCCGCATACAATTTGCCAGACCAATTGTGCATCAGTTTGAGAGTCCTTGGTCCCGATTGGAATTCGGGGAGGCCGACCGCCGGAAACGACCGCCTCATTCAACTGTGCTTGGGTCAGAGACGTATAAAGTTGGCGCGTATACATCATTCCCAGCTGATAATCGTCGAAACGCCTCGATCCCACTCCGAAAGCTGCGCATGACACATCCGCCCCGGCCAGCTTTGCCCCTGTCAAATCCACGCCCTTCAGAATAGCGGATGACAGTGAGGAACCCTCTAAGTTGGCATGAGACCACAAGGAACCCTCCAGGTTCGCCCCTTTAAGGTTGCTTTCCACAGCCGTGGCCTTGTGGGCGATTACATGACTGCAGCTGGATCCTCGGAGATTAGCGGAGGTCAGGTTGGAGCTGGACAAATCAGCCCTGTCAAGGCTGGCATTTTCCAGCGAGACTCCTTCTAAGTTCGCTTGGTGGAAATCAGCGGACGACAGATTTGCCCGGTCCAATCGATGGTGCTGAAGGTGCGCTAACTTCAATCTCGCTCGGCGGAGGTCCAATACAAACCCACTCTCGGTCTCTAGACGGATGTGGTCGACATTACGCGTACCGATGGCAGTGATGGCGGCTTGGACGTCTTCACGTACCACAGGAGAATGCCACTCTCCTTCAAAGTACGTCCCCTTGTCTAGCAGATCGTCTTTGGGCGGGTTTCTTATGAAGGCGCAGAACAATCTCATGATCTGAACGTGATACGTCTCCGCGTGTTGTGATGCCAATTGCTGCAGCGCATAAATGCCGCCCAAACGCACAGCTAGTACACCGCTCCCGAGCATCTCCGCTCCTCGTTGATACCGTTCGTTCAGCAAACCCTGCCGAGCGGTTTCGACTTGACCACGAGCTGCATCCGCCTGGTACCCGGCTACCCGCGCTCTCCACAAAGCAAAAACGAAGGCCAAAAATCCGCCGATGATGAGGGCAAGATTCCGGATCGTTTCGCTGCGCGATATCGTTTCCGAACTGCCGGAAGTCAACGAATCCCAGAACGAGATCACCAGCGCGATGCTGACGACCCCCAGTGCGGAAATACCTACGCCGATCCAAAATCGGCTATCTTTCAGCAATTTTTGCACGGAAGAACCGCCAATGTTTGGTCAGCGCCACGCCGTTATTTCTCACTCACGAAGTCAGGAGGGCAACGCGTTGTGGGCTGATGTGATCCACGTCCAGATTTATACGGGTCCTCTCTGAGCTGCCATCCATGCTAGCGTGGGTCCAGCAGTTGTCTCACTGCTGTTTCCACGGCCTTCCCCGCGTCTGATTCTCGTAAACTCCGCCGGACCTCGCGCTGGGCGATGGTAACGGTCACCCTGTCTCGTTCGTGGCTTAGCCCCAATCCACCGAAGGGATGAGTTTGTCGGCGTAGACAGGCGATAAGAAAGTACTTCCTGCTGCGGGGATAATGGTTTTTGACAACGAAAACCACCCTGAAACGAGGAGCACCCATCGGATGCTACCACGCAACGATCCTGACCGCATCCACGTCGCCTTCGACGATCACCGCCTGGTGTCCAATGCTGGACTGCTGCTGCCGGGCACCTTGGCGCACCACCTGGGATTGGGCGAACTGGTGGACCGCCATGTTGACCTGGGAGATGCGCCGGGTCGGGCGAATGCGGGAGACAAGCTGCTGACGTTGGTGGCGTCGGCCCTGGCTGGGGGAGACTGCATCGACGACACCGACGCGCTGCGCACCGGCAGGACGGGTGTCGCCATCGGCTGTGTGGTGAAAGCGCCGTCCACGCTGGGCACCTTCCTGCGGAGTTTCCGGTGGGGTCATGTCCGCCAGCTGGATCGGGTAAGCCGGGAGACGCTGGTCCGGGCCTGGTCTGCTGGGGCGGGACCCGGCTGTGGACCGTTGACCATCGACCTGGATTCCACCATCTGCGAGACCTATGGGCTCGCCAAGGAAGGCGCGCAGCGCCACAACTACGCTGGCCAGCGGGGATATCATCCCTTACTCGCCATCGCTGCGGGCACCGGCGACGTGCTGATGGCACGGCTGCGCCAGGGCCGGTCCAACACGGCCCGGGGCGCCGCCCACTTCCTGGCGGAGACGGTGAGCCGAGTGCGCTACGCCGGAGCCACGGGTCAACTCACCGTGCGGGCCGATAGCGGCTTCTACACCCACGCCATCGTCGCCGCCTGCCGCAAGGCGAAGGTCCGCTTCTCCATCACCGTCCGACAGCATCAGAGCCTGCGCAATATCATCGAGGCCATGTCCGAGGAGGAGTGGGCGCCCATTCCGTACTGGATGGAAGGCGCCGCCGACGTGGCCGAGACAACCTACACGCCCTTCCAGAATGAGCCCGACGCTGTGCCGGTGCGTCTCATCGTCCGGAGGGTGAAGCCCACGCCCGGCTCCCAACTTGCCCTCTTCGCCAACTACAGCTATCACGCCTTCATCACCGATCGTGAGGGCGACACCCGGGACCTCGAGGCCGACCACCGCCGCCACGCCGAGATCGAGAACGCCATCCGCGACCTCAAGTACGGCGTGGGGCTCAACCATCTCCCCTCCGGCCGTTTCCCCGCCAACGCCGCCTGGCTGGCCGTACAGATCATGGCCCACAATCTGACCCCGCTGGACCACACGCATCGGTCTGGGCGAGCAACTGGTAACCACCAAGACCCTTCGGCGACGCTTCTTCTCCCTGGCCGGACGACTCACCCACAAGGCCCGGTGCCTCACCCTGCATCTCCCCAGAGGCTGGCCCTGGCAAAACCAGTTCAGCAGTGCCCTGGCTCGATTGCGCGCCTTGCCCCTCCCCTCCTGATGGCGTTAGTCCCGTCCGCCGCACTACCCAACCGCCTGGCGGATTCGCGCCAGGTCGGTCCCTGAGTGTCTCCTGATGCAAGCTGGCTGCCGATCTCGCCCTACACCGCACCTGCGGGCGCTCCTCGCCCCACCCCAACCCTCGCCCAACCCGGTCCGTTGGGACCAGGAACCTCGACGCAGCTTTCAAACGTCTCCCATCACCGGTCTGACCAGTTCCGCGACATCCCTTCGGTGGATTCAGGCTTAGCGTACGATCCTGCCCCCTACCGGATTCGACCCGACCATGCGCCTGGCGAATAGCGCGATCACCAAGGCCCACGAACAGGCGGGCCACGAACCCCCCTGTAGGGACAGTGGTCCTCACCGGGGACGGCGGACGGTCTGGGGTGGGAGGCCACGAGTTCGTACCGTGCTGTACATGGGCACTTTGGCAGCCACTCGTTGCAACCCGGTGATCCAACCGTTTTACCAACGCTTGCTGACGGCAAGCAAGTCGAAGAAGTTAGCCCTTACTGCGTGTATGCGTAAGCTCCTGACCATTCTCTGTGTGTTTCTAGGGCCAGTCTTTGAAACAGAGACTCGACCAGGGGAGGGGTGCAAGCATCACAGAGGCCGCTATGCTTCGCGTGGCGTCCTCGTAGACCGAACTCTCCCAGCGCTCAATCAGATCCTCGTTGAGCCAGTCGTACAGGTCACCACTAGCAGCTTTGACACGCTGTTCCGCTCGTCTTAGATCTTCTTTCAGTTGGGCCTCAACTTGCTTTTGCGACGACAGGAACTTTCGCACGGCGGCAAGTTGAGCGTGGTAGTTCGCACCAGAGATTACCAAGGCCATCCGTCCCCAATCGACATCGTCCAAATCAATGGTACTGTATTCGATCGTGATTTCCTCATCCCCTAGCTGGACGGTTTCTTTGTAGGCATGACCATGGTCTGGCTCGGTCACGGTTTCCTCCAAGTTCATGGTGCGGTGCAACCTTCGTCAGACGTGGACCTTCTGCTCGTTGCAGAATCAGCAGCGCGCCCGGAAGTCGTGGGTGGGCCCTACGCCGGCATTCAGCAGAGCCAACTCGGGGGAGGGTCGTTAGGTCGCGGGGGGAACGTCGCTCCAGACCCTGACGGCTTCATCGTGCACCCTGTTTGCGTCAGCGGCAAGGCTGCAGGTCTCCACCTCCTTGCCCTCGGGGTCTTGGGTTCCCAGGTACGTGCGGACCTGAAATCGTCCGTCGGACAGTATCAATGTCCTGACGATTTTGTCGTCCACGTAAGTGGTTTTCGCAATCGTAGCGTTGTCCAAGAACCACTCCTCGTAAAGTGCATCTGTGATTCGATTATACAATGACCTGCATGCCTAGCTTGCCAAGGTATTGATACCCTCGTTGATTCGCTCAAGGGTCATTACGTCGAGTGAGTTGCCCTGGCACTCAGAATGTCAGCATTACGGTGAATACCGTCGGCCCGACTTCCCCTCCCTTGACTCCCAACGCTGGGGCCTTGCCCGAAAAATCCGGAATCTGCCTGAAAAGTCCGCTTTGCGGGCGACGTACGGGCAGTGCTGGTCCGGAGGTTCAATCCGGACCGGGCCGCTGGCGCGGGTTCCGTTTAAACCGCATCCCGAGCTGCATAGCCACCGAGCTGAGGGACATCAGGGAGGTAGTGGCGAATTTCGTGGTCAGAATGATCGCCGCCACCTTCACTGCGTACAGCATGGCCCAACCCGGGGTGACATTACCGGACAAGTCCGGTGGCCCGCAGGGAATTGTATACCGGAGGAGTTCGCCGGACACTGGCGTCAGGTCCCTGCCCGTGGCGTCAACCATAAAGGCCAAGGCCACCACCGCCAACGCCCCCACGGCGGACCCAACTGCCACGCCTTTCAGTTTCTGGACCCAGCCGCGTGACCAACAGACTGCCAACCCGGTCGCCGGGCCGGTGAGCAGCGCGATGGCGAAAAAGGAGAAAAACGCCAGTTGCTTGATCTCATTGACCGCGCATAGAGTGAACATCATCGCTGTAGCCAGTCCATTGCCTCAGGAAAACCACCGAGCGCACGGAGGACATTGATCCGCGAAAGACGCATCATGGCGGTACTCCCACCCGGGATACCGTACGTTGCCGCCAGAGACCTGCTCAAGATCGAGATTGGTGGCCAGTATTGTTTGCCGCTCGTACAGCTGGAAACTGTCCTGGCTCTCGACCGTTTCACTGTAGACTCCGATCTACGCACTGTACTCCCTGGATCCACCATCGTCTCCACCCGGCCTTGCCCGAAAAGTCACCCACAAAGCGGACTTTTCGGGCAAGGCCCAACGCTGGCCGTTAGGCGACGACAAGGAAGGCCGTCATCAGAGACTATTCCCCCGGTCAAAATGGCCAGTCATCCAGATCCTCGACAGACGATTGTGCGGATAGGTCTGCGTCCAGGTACAGCTCCAGTCCGGCCTGTGAAGCCCGCGCGTAGACGGCCTCCAGCGCCGGCAGGAACTCCTCCCTGCCCTGCCAGAACGGGAAGCGGCCCAGTTGCCTGGGCAGCGCGGCCGGCTCATCGGGCACGCGGGCCGGCCCGATGAGGTCGTCGTAATTGTCGTCCCATTCGGGTTGCCCCCAGAATGCGTCGGGATCCGCGGGCAGCGGTTCCGGTGGCAGCGTCGGGGACATCCAGGCGCTGGCCTCTGCGGATTTCCGCAGGTCGGGTCCCAACAGCTCATCCCGTTCGATGCCCCGCATTCTGAAGATCAGGAACGGATCGCGGTCGAACTCCTCCCCCAGCAGCAGGTACACGGCCGCGATGTGCTTGCAGGGGTTGGCGAAGTCGGGACACGAGCAATCGGTCTCCAGATCACTCATTCGCGACGGAAACAGGGACAGGCCGACGTCGGCGAACGCATCCTCGATGTTCTCCGGCATCCGACCCGCCAGCAGGCTGGCAGCGAATGCCGGCCGCTCAGCGAGGGCAGCCTGGAGCTTGTGCAAATCGGCGCCCGGCAGCGTGGCGACCGCAATGCTGACGCGGTAGGGCCGCTTTCGGGAACCCTGGACGCTGGCCGCCACCTCGCCCGGCCCCACGTCGATGGACACCACCTGCCCCCGGCGGGCGTAGGACCGGCCCCGGGAGAGCCTCGACCCCATGCTGAATTTCTCCAAAGCCTGCACCCAGCGCCTGGCCCACCAGCTGGCGCCGAAGTCGCCCCGCTTGGACTGCGCCCGGATCCCGCCCCTGGCTTCCCGGGGGCGGGTGTACTCAAAATCGTGATAGACCATGGCGTTCGGTCCTGTAGTTCGCGCGCTGTGTTGTTCATCCCGGCTGGCTTCACGCGACGGCCGCTTCCGAGCTCAGGCTGAGCACATCCCGCAGTTCGTCGTTGGACAATTCGGTCAGCCAGCCCTCACCGGTCCCGACCACCCGCTCCGCGGTGGCCTGTTTGGCCTCAATCATCAGGTCGATCCGCTCCTCCAGGGTGCCGGCGCACATGAACTTGTGCACCTGCACGTTGCTGGTCTGGCCGATGCGGAAGGCCCGGTCGGTGGCCTGGTTCTCCACGGCGGGGTTCCACCAGCGGTCGTAGTGAAAAACGTGGTTGGCCGCCGTCAGGTTCAGCCCGGTGCCGCCGGCCCGCAGCGACAGGATGAACACCGGTGGCCCGTTCCCTGCATCCTGGAACCGCTCCACCATGCGGTCCCGCTGGCGCCTGGAGACCCCGCCGTGCAGGAACAGCGCCTCCCGGCCGAAGGTGTCCTGGATGTACCGTTGGAGGATGGCGCCCATCTCGGCGAACTGGCTGAATATCAGGGCGCGGTCGCCCACCGTGATGATTTCCTCCAGCATATCCTGCAACCTCGCCAGTTTGCCCGACCGACCGGCGATGGCGGAGTTGTCTCCCAGCAGCTGCCTGGGATGGTTGCAAACCTGCTTCAGCCTGGTCAGCATGCCCAGTATCGTCCCCCGGCGCTCGATCCCCTCGGCCTCTTCCCAAGCCTGCTCAGCCTCCCGCAGCACCGCCTCGTACAAAGTGGCCTGTTCCCGGGTCAGGGGACAGAATTCCCGGGTCTCCATCTTCTCCGGCAGGTCGGTGATGATGGACCGGTCGGTCTTGAGCCGCCGCAAGATGAAGGGACCGGTGGCACGCTGCAACCGCTGGGCAACGTCCTCGTCCCGTTCGGCCTGGATGGGCACGAAGTAGTTGCGCTTGAACTCGCTCTCCGTTCCCAGCAGGCCCGGGTTCAGGAACTGCATCACCGACCACAGGTCGCCCACGTGGTTCTCCACCGGGGTGCCGGTCAGGGCTATCCGGTAATCGGCGCCCAGGGACCGGGCGGCCCGGGCCTGCCGGGTGGCTGGGTTCTTGATGTTCTGCGCCTCGTCCAGCACGATGCCCCGCCACGCCACCTCGGCCATGAACCCAACGTCCCGGGCCAGCACCCCGTAGCTGGCCACGACCATGGCGTGCTGCTGGGCCATCTCAACGAATTCGGTGTCCCGTTTGCGGCCCGGACCGTGATGCACCATCAACGGCAGGTCAGGCGTGAACCGGGCGGCCTCCTTGCGCCAGTTGTTGATCACCGAGGTCGGGCAGACCAAAAGCGTCGGTTCCCTTACCCCTTCCCGGCGGTCCTGCTGGATGGCCGCCAGGGTCTGGACCGTTTTCCCCAGGCCCATGTCGTCGGCCAGGCAGGCGCCAAGCCCCCAGCGCCGCAGGAACGCCAGCCAGGAATAGCCCCGCTGTTGGTAGGGACGCAGCGTCCCGCAGAACCCTTCCGGAGCTTCCACCTCCTGGAACTCGGCCCGTCCGGTGAGCTGCCCCAGCAGTTCCTCCACCCAACCGCTGGCGGCCACCCCGTCCACGTCGAACCCGCCCGGCGTCTCGCCGGCGCCCACCGCCAGCCGGATGACGTCCCTCAGGGTGATTTCGCCCTTCCGGTCCCAGAAATCCAGCGCCGCCCGGATCTCGCCGGCGTTCAGCTCCACCCACTGGCCGCGCAGTCTCACCAGCGGCGTTTTCAGCTGGGCCAGCGCCTCCAGTTCCCGGGTGCTCATGACCTGGTCTCCCAATGCAACCTCAAGGTTCAGCTCCAGGGTGGTGGCCAACGACACGCCGCCCCCGCCCTGCATCTGCGGGGTCTTCACATTGGCCCTGACGGTGGGTTTGGTCCTGGTTCCCCGGCGGATCCACCACGCCGGCAGGATGATGCCGTAGCCGGCCTCCTCCAACGCCATGCATTCCCTGGTCAGGAACTGGTACGCCGCGGCGGCGTCCAACTTCCGGCCCTCCGGCCTCTTCCGCTGCAGGCTGTCGGCCACGCCGGCGCAGACCCCGCTGGCCTGACCCAACGACGCCAGCAGGAACTCCCGGGGGTTGAATCCGTCCCGTTCCAGCTCCCGGACCCGTTGGCGGCCGGTTTTCCAGACCGCGCTGGCGGGCAGCAGCAGGCTCGGGTCCTCGTGGGATTGCAGCAGGTAGCGCAGATACCACCCGTCCTGCTGTGTTGGAGCAACCTCCGGTTCATCGTCGGACGGCTCCGGCGGTTCCTCAAGCCGGAAGCAGACCCGAAACGGCGCGCTGGCCGTGAGGGCGATGGGTCGCTGCCATTCCGCCACCTGCGCCCGCAGCTGCCCCAGTTGCTCCGGAGCGCCGTGAACCGCTCCGTCGGCTGACTTCAGTCCGGCCAACCAAGCATCGTGCACGCTGTCGAAAGCTGGCTTCTTGCGGCGGCCCCTGGGCGCTGCCACCTCCAGAGCGCCGTTGGGATTTCTGACCAGGCTGTCCGCGACCGCAGCGATGAAGGTCCTGAGGATAGCGGCCGCAGGCTGGTCGGGCGGTTCATCCGCGTCGGGATCGGACAGCGCCCGTGCCGCCGCCGGCATGCGCTGGCTCAGCCGGGCCAGCCGCTCGGCGTCGGCTCCGATGAACAGCGGTACCCAGGCGGCGCGCATGCCATCTGCGTCGTGGATTGTCCCCGGCAGAAACCGCTGCCGGGCCACCAGCCCCGCACCAAAGCGCACCGCCTGGCTCCAGTAGGCCAGGTCCCCTCCGATGCCCACGCCGCTGGTCAACAGCCCCTGCCCCCTGCCGGTCTGCAATATGGGGATGGCCTCCGCCGGAGACAGCCGGTACGCCGGTATGGACCACGGCATCAGCCTGGGTTTGGCCCTGGATCTGGGCGGGTCCGCCACCAGGGCGCTGGACGGAAGAGGGCTGCTGCCCCTGCTGGGCAACCATGCGGTGGCCGAGACTGTTTCGCCCAAGTCCGCTTCAAACCCGGGCGCGGCATCGGCCAGGACGTTGAGCAACTCTTCGGGGCCAGCACAGTAGGGGTGCTCGTTGCCCACCGGATCACGGTTGCCTTCGAGGCACAGTTCGTCCGGCGACTGCTCCGCCCACAGCAACATCCAGCCGTCTTTCATACCCCCGTGCAGGATGATCATCGGTCAATTCCCGGATCCCACCCGCGTTCCCGACGCCCTCCCCGCTGCAGTGACAGTTGCCATTCCGGTTCCGATACTGGATGCCCGGAGCGCCATCACAAACCTCGGCGCATCATGGACGCCGGCGCGTGACCCCGTCCGCACCCTACTCGCCGCCGGCCGCAGTGGGCAGGGCACGTATCTTTGCTCCCACCGACCGCTCCGCAACCGCCAACTCATACTGCGCCTGCAGGTTCAGCCAGAACTGGGGATCCATGCCGAACCAGTGCCCAAACCTGAGGGCGCTGTCCCCGGTCACCGCACGCTTGCCGGCCAGAATCTGGCTGATGCGATTGGCGGGCACGTCAAGCTGCCTGGCGAAACTCGCCGGCGACACGCCCCTTTCCTCCAACTCATCTTTCAGGATCTCCCCAGGGTGAACAGCTCGTTGCAACATTGTCGCCAGCGCCTCCTCAGTGATAGTCCACAATCTCAACGTCGGACGGCCCTGCTTGACCTTCCGGCTAACTGAAGCAGATCCGCCACTGACGGTTGATCCTGATGGAGTACTGTCCTGCCCTATCTCCGCGCAGCGCTTCCAGCCGGTTGCCACGCAGCGCTCTCAGCGTCTCCAAGGACCGGGCCGCGTTCAGTATTGAGAGCCGGCGCGCCGCTTGCTGTTCAAAGCTCTGAAACGCTGGGACGAACTCTCCGGCGGCAAACGCCTCGGTCCGTCGGTCCCGGTACCCTTGTATCATGCCAGGGCCAGTGTAGGTACGGCTGACGTAAGTCGTCAAGCAACACGTGCAAGTTATCAGGCATGGCACACCCCCTGCTCGGATTCACGGCAAGGATCAGCTCTGTTGATACCGCCACCGCGCCCTGCTCAGCAACCACGGAGGCGATTGACCGGCGCACAACAACCTGATATGTCTCAAACTGCCGCACTTCCAGAGTGGACTGATGTCCGTGAAAATGCCGGCCTGATCACCGCGAAAATTCACACACTCGTGGCTTGGCGCAGTTTTGGTCAACCTATCGAGGACTTCTTTGATCTGGTCTGGAGAGGCATCCTTAAGCATGTGCTGGTTAAGCAGTTGTTCGGCGTGCTGCGCTGCGACTCGACTCTCGCGGTACGCTTTGGCGATGGTTTCCGGGGCGATGCTGCCTATGGTGCTAGCGATAATGGCAGTCCTGGTGTCTTCCCCTTCTGCTCCATCAGCCAACTCTCTGAAGTGCTCGATAGCGGTCTCCGACCACCAGCGTCCTTCGTCGTCCCTGAATTGGGTGTCTATCGGAGATAGAGTTGCGTCTTCACCCATGATGACCTGGTGACCGGCCAAGCAAATCTCGGTTCCGGCGCTAAGTGCTTTGTTGGGAACCAGAAACGAAATCTTGTCGGCATAGTCGTGGAGCATTTGGCCAATGAGATAGGGCGGGTCAGACTCGCCACCGATGGTCTCGATGAGCACGTCTAGTCGCGGCAATATCGTGCCCCTCGTTAAGCCCTGTGCCTTCAGGAACTTTCTGAGGTCTCGAACGTCGTCCTCTTTGACCTCCCCATCGTCAGGCCAATATAAGACGAGCAACGATCTTCCCCGGTGGGCCGCTATAGTCCGCGCCTGTTCTTGTGATTCGTGGTTGGCTGTCGAGGTCATGGGATCGCCTGTTTAGAAGAACCAGTCATCGGCGCGTTGCCGTCTCGTTCTGACTTGCTTGGCCTTCTTGGTAGTGGTGGTCTTCGCCACCGCCTCGAATTTACTCTGTGGGATAGACTTGGCTGGCGAGGTCTGGGTCTGTGGCACACCGATTGACTTAAACTTCGTGCGGAATTGCCTGTCAGTGGTCGCGCCTTTGCGGGTGTTGCATGAGCGGCAAAGGAGCTGGAGGTTACGCTTCTGGTCGGAACCACCTTTGGCCATCGGGTTCTTATGGTCCACATCCATTAGGTCGATCCCAGGCCGGCGGCCGCAGTACATACATCTGCCACCCTGCGCTTTGTGCAGGTCGCGTTTGAGCTCTACCGGGAAACTTTTGCGTCTCCGTATCGGTTCTTCATAGAAAAGCATCGACGTTCTCCTACATTGTGCTTGCCATTGCACCATGTACAATTCCTCGATGCAAAGATATCCCTGAGGCGGGTCGCAGGCAAGCGTCTCCAGCAGATACCGAGCCTCCAGACCGGCTCTGACCTGCACGTGCAACAGGACATCGCTGTTGGTTAGTTGGGACAATGGAATACAATCACCGTGAGATTGGGCTCTCCGCCTTATTGATACCCGTCGTGGTTCGCATAATATAGTCATTACGTGAACCAGGTGTCGGACGCGCTGATGAAGGCAATAGGAGACACCATAAGCGTGGCCTTGCTGGCTGCGCTCTCCGACGCTGGCTTGCGGCGACCTGAATCCGCCGCACTGCCAAGAACGGCGCGCCAACCCGCGAGATCGAACGCCAGGGCGGCCGCTGGAAGCAGGGCGGCGGTATAGTCGGCCGCTACACCCGTGGTGAAACCGCTGGCTCGGCGCTGCGGTACCTTTAGGTAGTGTTCTGCTACATCTAAACGGGGGATGCGATTACCGGCTGGGTTTCGTATTCCTGAAGGCACTTCACAATTACCTCGTTCATCCTGGGGAATTCGTTCTCGGCGAAGGCCTCCACCCAATCCGTCACCTTCTGGCGCACCGCCGGGTCATCCCACATCGCGTAGTCGTCCGCGCTCAGGATGTTCTCCCCTTCATGCAGGATCATCCACGCAGGGGATAGCGTCGATCCCCCGCCGACGAAAAGGTCCTGATGTTTTTGGGCAGCGTCGAATACATGCTGCCTGACGGTCTCGTCTTCTCCTCGAAATAGAGCCAGCCGCAACTGCGCGGAACTGTCGGTAATTCTGAACTCAAACTGCAGCAGGTCCTTGACGTTCTGAAACTCGGTTCCCGTCTGCAGTGCGACAAAGTCTTTCCAATCAACGGATCCGAACCGTAGGTAGCCCGCCGTGGTCAGACCGCGACTGAATTGCCAGTTGTTCTGTTGCTCAATCGCTGCCCTGAGCCAGTCTGACGTTTCTCTGGTATATGCCGGCTTGTGCTGGCAGACCATCTCAATCACTTCCCGGTGCGCGATGTAGATTTCGCGGGCGCGCTTCTGGACGGCATCTGGGACGGGCATGATGTTCCTCCTCAAGGTTCCGGCGTACTGCCGCAGAAACCAGCGAATATCCTCGCCGATGGCGCCGGCGTGGCCGGCTACCATCCGTTCCACCAACTCCAGAACGCCGCTGTAGGTAACCGGCGTCCAGAAAGCTCGGTCCTCCGAGTGCACCGGAGCCATGCCGGTGGGCGACAGGAACACGTAATGCCTGGTGAAACTGCAGTAATCCCGTTCCAGAGCCTTCTGGTAAAAGGTCAGCTGGCGTCCGCTCTCCGGCGAGAAGATTTTATTCTCGATCGCGCAGATGATCTTCCGTCCCTCGTTCACGAGCAGAATGTCCAACCAACCGCTACCGCCATCCAGCACGGTGTACCATTCCCGCTGCGACGTGGCTTCCGACCATGCGCCGCCTCGAATGCAATCCTCGTCAATGGTGGGTGTTCCCAGACTCGCGCTGCGCTCGGCGGTGTGGAGCAGGAAGTTCTCAAGGAAATAAGCCCCGGTACCGTGGCTCCCCTGGGGGTCCAGCAACCAGGTCAGGCACCGGGAGTGAACGTCCTCCTGCCACCATTGGTTCAAGAGCTCGAATGAGTTGAAGTCCTGTTCCGGCGCGGCGCGTTCCGGGAGCAATCCAGCCAGCGGCCCCAGGTCCGCAACCAGCCCGTCAAGTGCCGCCAGCTCGCCGACGGATTCAGCAGCTTTCGTTTCCATAGTATCTAACTCCAGGCCTCCCGGCCGATACGAACTCCATCAGCCCTGCAGCGCCGGGTTTGACGGGTAATCGTTTCTCATCCCGCCGTCGCCGTCCTGGATGACGAAGTCGCGGCGGTCTCGGTATAAAGGGGCCCGGTTGAGCACTTCCTCATCATCCCAGGCCACCTGATCGGGCGGCGTCATCAGCCAGTACTTGTGATCGCCGACGAACAGGTAAGCATTGCGCATCGCGAAAAATCGGCACGGGACACCCTCGCCGTCGCGCAAGCGCTGGCAGACGGCCTCCAGTAACTCGCGCTGTTCGTCCTTTTGCAGCAGGACGTACTCGTGGGGCCAGGTGTCGCGGTAGGTGACCGCTTCGCGCCAGGGCGCGTGGGCAATCAGTTCGGTCAATCCCATGTGTTGGTTCTCCTTTGGCCCAGAACGCGCACCTTCCCTTCAGAGCGAACGCTGCGGCCGGGCGCGTCAGCAGGGTCGGCGTCGCGCTATTTTTGGCGCGGCTGACGGGCACAGTAGGTTGCTCGTGCGTAACACGCTCCAACATACCCTGCTGACTAAGTTCAGCGTGAATTGGACGGCCGACCGCGGCATGGTGGGGCTCGACCGTGGTGGCCAGTTCCTGGTAACGACAGAAAGCGTTTGCGAGTTGAATCTGTCGAGGGGAGCGCATTACCTCACCGAAAACGTTACCCAACGAAAGTGGTTGCCTCAAATAAAATGCTACCGAAAAGTCGGCGCCGGCGGATGGTCTCGCCGGCGCCGCCCTCGAACAGCACGTTATCGGGCAGCAACCCGAGGTCGTACTTTACCCCATCGGTTCCATGTTCAGCTCGCCGTTGTTCGCGGCGGGTGGCCGTAGATCAATCCGTAGGTCAGCAATCTGATCCGGCTGGCTGGCGATGCCGCGACGCTGGAGTGCGGCCAGCATATCCTCCTGCCTTGGCTGGCCGAACGCGAGTCGGTAAAGCGCCAGCGATTCCTGCAATCGGTCCCACCGTTCCAGATCGCGGCTCAGCGGGAGTGTCATAATCCGCCGTTGTATTCGCGCATCTCCAGGATAGATCCAGAAGGGCGAGAGGCCTTCCGAGTCGCGATCACCTTCCGCTGCGGCGGCTTCGAAAGCGGCGCCCCAGGGGTCCGTGACGGCGGGAGCCAATGCCGCGGACCGGTGGGCGTCCGCCACGTTTTTGCGGATCGCGTGCCCCTTGTAACGGTCCACCCGGCCCTCACGCTGCTCGAAATCAACGGGGTTGCCGGGAAGGTTCCAATGCACTATGGAGTGGCACCACCAGTGGAAGTCGACCCCTTCTTGCCCGATGGAGGTCGTCGCAAGAACGAACGGCCAAAACGGCGAGTTGAACGCCGCCCTGACCTCGGGAAGCCGGGCTTCCTCGTGGCTGCGTTGCGTGCTGCCGAACCGGAGGGCATACCGGCTGGGGAACGCGATTCCCTGGTCGTCGAAGTGATCGATGTCGGTAGCTCGGTACACCGACTCCCTCAGGGTGATGGCGCGCCGTGCGGCTAATGCAAGAGAGATCAGCCCCTCATCGGTCGTCGTGTTGGACCCCGAGTCTCCGGAAACATGGTGAATGTACTCGTCGAGAACAGCCTGGAGCCCGCCATCAATGCAATACCGCGCGACTTTCCGCCAGTACGCGCCAGTGCCTTCCTGCGCAATGCGCGACCCACCGTAGATGCCGTCCAGGAGCAGTACCGCCTCTGGGCGGACGAACAAGCTGCGCAGGCCGGATGCAAGGATGGCGGCAGCCCGCCACCTGCCAAGCTCGGTTACCTGGTCATCCACCCGCCTCAATCGGTTCAATGCCCTCCACGCGATGTTGCCAGGAGACCCCAGGCCCAGAAGGGCGGTTGTTTCCTGCAAGTCTGCCGGGCGTTCAGTGTCTGGCGCCCAGTCGTCCCAGGCGCTGAGCATCTGGCCGGCGTGGGCGTCCAACGCGCGGTGGCCATCGCCGGCATCGTGGTCTTCCGAGACGCCCGCCAACGCATCGACCACGGCGCTCCGCGGCGCGCCGGCAAGTTCAGACGCGAGAGCACTGTTCCGCTCACCGCGCACGCATGCGAACCAGTACCATGGTGCGCTAGTGGTGGACCTGGCGTCGCCGTTTGGCCCGACCAGGTTTTCCACACGTTCTTGTGCCCACTCAATGAGACGATCCACACCGGTCAGTTCCGAGTCGCCGCGGTGTTCACGGGCGGCGTCCAACGGATCAGTTTGTGATGCCAGCGTTGGCTGCGGCCAGAACAGCGCCAGCGCCGACATCGAGGACGGGCGGTTGTTCGTCATCCGATAATCGAGGCGGCTGGAGATGGACGCTCGGTCAGCAGCCGTATTCACAGTGTGCCCGGCTTGCGTGAAGATTTGCCGTTCAACCTCGTAGCTCAGAAGCGAGGCGATGGCCGAAGGCGCTGCCACCCAGCTGGAGAAGATGAGGCTCTTGGTGATGGTGGTTGGGTCGATGGCCGCGTAGGGGCCGGCCAGCGCATGGTACGGAAGGGACGGAGGCATCCACAGCAACCTCCACCAACCTTGATCAAGGGTCTCGGCGGCCAGGGCGCGCATCCGGGCGTTTCCCCATTCGAGTGGTTGGAACTGCTCGACGTCGGCTTTGGATATCCGCTGGGCTCCGTGGAACAGCGGCATCAGCTCGGTCCGGCGATGCGGATCCTTCATGTCATTACTCAAACGTTCACCGACTCGATAGCCTCTGAGGAAATTGAGGAAGTAGGGAGATGACTTCCAATATTCGACGGTAAGCGGAGCCCTCACCGCGTCTGCAACATTGCGCAGGGCAACGAAACCGTTGAAATCCTCCGCTCTGACTCGGAATTGCTCCGTGTTGCCGTGGACAGTGATTGCGCGGTCGGCGCCGGATGGCCGTTCCGTACGGGCGATCCACTTCCTCAGTTGGGATTGCACGCGATCCCGAACATCGACGGTCGGCTCGCCGGCAAGCGCCGCCTGCCGCAGTTCGTCAAGATCCGTGCGGACGGAGTCCACGGCCAAATCGGAAGCGGTGAGAAAATCCAGCGTCTTCAGAAAGTCCGCGTAGTGCCCGCCGTCGGGGCCGGTTTCCTCCGCGTACGTGAACGGCTTGTACGGTGTGGCTGAAAGCAGCAGCACGTGGGCGTCCGGATGGTTGAAGAGATCGTCGGCCAGCTCGGCAGCATCGCCACCGGTTTTGACGTCGAGCAGGTCCCGGAAGCGTTGAAACTCGTCAAGGATCACGAGGTCCGGTTCGAGCGCCTGTAACGCTGACCGTGAAAGCATCCTGCGTAGTTCACCGACAACGATGCGCGCCGTACGCTGCTGGCTATCGCTCAATGAATTGCGCCCGGCGACCTCATCGATCAACGAAACCAATGACGTGCGTTCCTGGCTTTGGTCGAATTCCGTGATGAATGTCTGGCGTATTTCGGGCTCAAGGTTGTCCGCATCAACGGCGCCGACGTTCCAGTCGCGGAATTTCTGCCATGTGCTCACGCCTCCCTGGAAGATTCGCAGCGCGGCCGTGGCTCGCGCCCCCCGCAGACCCAGGTGATCGCGCAGCAGCACGCAGAGCACGGCGCGCTCCTCTTTCCTCCCCATCTGATGACCCAGTTGGAAGGACGTACCCGGCGTAAACGCCACAAAGGTGGTCGGCTTATTCCCTCCATGCGTCGCGGACTTCAGCATCTCAGGCATTGTGATCAACAGGCTCAGCCGGGTCGCAAAGCTCGGGCTCTCCGAACCGGTGATGTTGAGCTTGCGGATGTTCTGAGCGGCGATATCCGCGTTGGAGCACACGTATACGATGTCGATGCGATTCACATGGTCGGCTCCCTGGAGGTGCTCGATGGTTTGGGCGATGACCTCCCTAGCGACGTGCGTCTTACCCAAACCCGTCTCGTCGGCCACGAGAAAGCGTCGGGTCGAATCGGAGTCGCCGTACAGGCGCCTGAATGCGTATTCGGCGGTCGCTCGCTGAAAATCGCTCAGCGATGGCCCTTCTCTCTCGTTGTTCCTCTGTGTCATGAGTCGGTCTCCAGCATCGCGCGCCGTGCCTCAAGGGCGGGGATCCACACATCATCCCAACCGGGCGGGAGTATCGCCATCCCACCCGACGATCCGCGCAGATGCTCCACGATTGTAGCCAGATGGTCGATCGAAACTGGGTTCTCGGAGAGGGCGCGCGCCAGCAACTCCAGGACACCCTGGCCGGCGCCCGTCGACCAATTTCCTCCCCAACCGCCCGTTCCGGAGTTATTTCCAACGACGTTTCCAGCAGCGAAGCCCATGAGCAGGGCCAAAAGCCGCATGAACTTTTCGGGGGTGTCGATCTGCCTGGCAAAGATCTCGTGATAACGGTCCTCCGGCTCACCGTCGAGTCGCGAGCAGATTACGGTTGAGCGCTCGATGACCGCCCCCTCATCAGTTCGGCTGGCGGTGAGTTGGAGGAAAGCGGTGACATCCGCAATCTCGAGCGGCGGCAGCTCGATGTCGATGGGCACGCCAGAATACAGTTCGCAGGTTTCCGCCGGACGGTTGTAGGCAGCGATGGTGATGTTCGTGCCCGCGGGGATTGGTGGTAACTCTGCATCCGCCGTTATGCGTGGAACCCAACCGTCAGGTTGCCTGGTGACGGTGGTACGGAACCCTACCTGTGCGGCGATGTCGATGAGCAACCCTTCAAGCGCCCGTCCCACTGTACCGGTTTGATCGACCTCTGGCGTATCAGATGCGACGTACGGCGTCAGCATGGAACGGAGCGGCGCATCATCTCCCACGAGCGCATCCACGCCGAACTTCGCGACCGGTCCAACGAGCTCGCAGAGAAACTCGACGTTGCCGCTGAACGCTCCTTCGGTGGCGTTGGCCGATCCAACGAAGAGATGCGCCAGGCTGGCGCGCTCAACCACGAAAACCTTCGCGTGCAAATTGGTGAGGAATGTTCGGTTCTTTTCCTCCCCGTCGTCATCCACTGAGAGCTGCGACGCGGGGTCAAGCTCGTAGACGTCCAAGCTTTCCAGGGTGTCCGGCTGAAGTGTCCCCAACTCCTCGCCCCGAGAAATCAGCACCGCCTTCTGACTGGGTCTCGGGGTGATTACGCGCCGGATCAAGCCGTCTCGGACAAACGGTGAGATCACTAGCTTTCGATACCCGCTGAAGTGCTCTTCTACCGGAAAGGAACGGTGTCTGGGTATTCCGATCGGATGGAAGTGGGCCTGGCGGACACCGTCGGGCAGTTCCCAGTGAACCCGCCGCAAATCCTCTGCTAGCTCCGCGAGCGCGGCGCCACGGTCAGGCGGCAATTCTACAACCGCGAAGTCGGACAGCGCGGTAATCAATCTGCCGAGAGGAGCGTTGTTGGCAATGGGCTGCCGTCCTTGCGGCTGTCCGTCGAACCACAGGACTGTATCCCAACTACGGGAGGCGGTCAGATTCCGCGAGAGCACCACGAGCCGGTAACAGGGCTCGTCCGAGGAATCCGAGAATCGAAGCGCCCAGACCTTCGGATGGAAGATGCGGTTTGGTCGGGGACGCTTCACTTCGTGGATTGATTTCTCAAGCAGCGCCACGAGATCGGACGGCCACCTGGCGGCGCTGATCGCGCCAGCCTGGCAGAATATGTCTAACCGCTCGCTCATTCTGCGCAGTGCCTCCATGATCTCGATCGGGTCTGGATTCTCGTCAAATCGGAAACCCGCGAAGGCCAACGGCACCATCAGAGCCGTTTCGAGATCCAGCGTGAACGTCGTGGCGACGGCGCGATCCAGAGAGCAACCCGGCGGTGGTCGCAGCGCGTCCAGTAGCAGCGCGCGATTGTCAGGGGCGAGCATGGCTTTATTTCCGGCCTTCTGCGATGTCATTCAGGAGGCGGGCGACCACCGGCCAACGGAAGTTGAGACGGCCGGATCCGGATGCTCCTCCCCACTGGCGCATGAGCCTGTCGTTGGTAAGCCGTGCCTGACCGCGTTTTTGACGGATCTCCCGCTCACGGATCAAATTTCGAGCGGTTTGATCGCCTGCTATGTCCAGTCCACTTGGGCCGCGTAACAGACTGACCCAATGGGACACGAACGCGCGCGTTGCCGGTGAGACCGGCTTCCCCTGCCGTGCGACCAGAGCCCACAACTGATCCAGGTTCCACTCTCTCAGCTCGTGTTCCTCAATCTCATCGCGCCATTGATCAAGCCGGCTGGTGAAATAGTCCCGTCGCCCCTCGTGCTGAGAAAGTCCGAGTTCCTCGGCGCGCTCGGCGAGGAGCAGGTTGTAAACCAGGGCGGCTCCGTGCATTGCGGCGGCGAACCGTCGGGCCTCGTTGACCGCGTCGCCGACCTGGCCCATGGCAGCATTGACTTCGTTATCGTCCCAAGCGAACTGGGCGACGTCAGGGCGTCGGCTACCTTTCCCGACCAAGAACTCGAGCAGGGTGTCGGGCGCGGCTTGACCGATGCGTTCGGCAAGCCAGGTCGCTTCGTCGCGCGTGAGGGTAAAATCGCAACTCGTGAGCGCAAAGAAGTCCTCCGGAGGCCCCGGCATTGAGGGATCCCAGACCGCGTCAGAGCGTTCGACGAACTCGGTGGTGTCGTCCAACGGACGCGAGGCCTGACGCAGGCCCGCAATCTGCGTCGGAGTACCATCGTGCCTCAAGATGCCGAAGCGGCGCAGGCTGTTCCAATATATGGTGGAGGGCAGGTTTTGGACCTGCTCACCCACAACGCCTCCAATCAATCCTGAGGAATCTCCCCCGTTACGCAACGCGCCGATCAGACGCCGTTCCTGCGTGTCCACCCATGAAGAAAGTTGCGATCCTTGGCGTCTAAGGCGGGCGCCTTCGCGGTAAAACCAGGGCACGAACAGCAAGTATCGGGCGCGGGTCAGCAGTACCGAAGTTCCCGGGAACAGCGTGTCGCTCAAAGCATCGCGAATCTGGCCGAGCCCCAACTCGTCGCGGCTCTCGGGCTGGGAGAACATCCTGACGATCTCCCGAGCACGACGCTGATCAGCCTCGGAGTAATCAAGCCACGCGAGAACGGCAGGAGGCATACACGGCTCCTTTCCGGAAATTGCATCCGAAGTGGTTCTGTGAAGTTCGGGACGATTCGCGGAGAAAGTTTTAGTCAGTACTGGGGCTCACGATATTACACCACCAATCGTAGAGTGGATCTCGTCGCCCAGGTACGTAGTTGACGGCTGACGACATCGTCCACCCGAACGGGAATTTCATAGCCTTTAGTCGTGGGTTGTGGGTGTGGACAACGCGCCGCCAGTCTGCGTTGTTAGCGATTGCTGCGCAGGGTATTCCAAAACACCTGATATGATTGAACCAACGCTCCAGAGGTCAGACGCTATGGCGATATCTGAAAACCTGCTCCAAACCACGCGAGCGAGTATGCGTGAACTGCTCGATCGGGCTTTCGAAGGCAAGATCACCTTCGAACCGATTGACGTCGAGCCCCGGGTCGACCATGACGGTGAGGAAAACATTGGCATCGTCGTGGTTTTCCACGGTGATGAAGGTCTTCTGGACCCCCGCAAGCTCAATCTGGTGTCCTCCCAGTTGGGCACAGTGTTGGATGACCTCGGGTTTCACAACGTACCGGTCGAATCGTACATTGCGGAGGATGAGTATCCGGAGTGGCGGCGACTAAACAGCTTGCGCGCTCCCTGGCTGGAGGACGAAGATGAACTGGCGACATCTCATTGATGTGGCCAGAAACCTCGCCGGAGTGATCGACGATACACCCTCAGCGCCTGGGCGACCTCGCCAAATGGATCTGAGACGTGCGGTCAGTTCAGCTTATTACGCTATGTTTCACGCCCTCTGCAGAAGCAATGCCGAAACCTTGATCGGCGCCGCGCCGGCAATGCAGGCAACCGAACCTTGGGTACATGCCTACCGGGCAATGGATCATCGGCCAGCGAAAAACAAGCTCGCCGAATATCGCGCAAAGCGTCAGGTACACCCGGATATCGACTCCTTCGCTCGTACCTTCGCCATTCTCCAGGAACAACGCCACGACGCTGACTACGATCCTCGCAAGACGTTCACGCGCCGCGAAGTAGCCAGGCTGATCGCTCGTGCGGAAGTCGCCGCCGAGGCTTTCTATAATGTTCCCGTGCAGGACCGCCGCGAACTCGCTGCACACCTGCTCTTGGACCGCAACCGGTGATAGTCTGCCCCGCGCGACCAACATACGCCAGCAAATTACAGTTGCTCAATACAGCTTCAGATCTCATCGCAAGCGGTCCTTTCGGCGAACCCGTGCCGGCGCGGGACGATCCCGCAATCGGCTGCCGTAAAACGGCTCACATGAGCGGCTCAACATAGCTGGGTTCCTAGTGATGCCCACTGTAGTTCGCCCAACGGCCGTTACGTTACGCCGGCCAGTTCCCCATTTTATCTGCCACGTGGTTCGCGTGAAGCGATTTATAGAACCTCACTGACGTCTACCAGCGTATCCGGAGCCAGGACTTGGCCATTAGCGGAAGCCGTTCCGAAAGTTTGACGATGGCAGACTTCTATCCAAAGTCTGCCATCATGCTAGCAACGGGGCAAAAAGCTCGGGATCCCATCGGTAGGCATAGACCCGTGCCCGCCCATCCTCAAATGTTTGCGGCGTTTTCATCAAACCTGCTCCAGGTTTGCCATTCACCTTGCTCACGACCAACGCGGTGAGCGGCGGCAATCCCGCCATCAACAAATGGACGGCGATCGGGTCCAGATACCTACCAACAAGCCGTGCGTTTGAGACCTGGATCGCGGCGGCCATCTCTTCGTAGGTGATGGTATCCCCACGTTGAGCGAGTTCGACCAAAACCTGATAAACGGTTACGAGCTTTTCAGCTTTTGTAAGTTCGGCCATGCGACCTCCTTGAGCCCTCCACAACCAGCCCGGCGTCATGAACGTGGTCCCGCTGCACAATGCATATCCCTGAGGCCGCCTGTTGGTCAAGCTGCGATGCCACGGCCGCTCATATTTCGTCCAGGATCAATTTCCTCACTTCCTGCGAATGTCAGCAGAATACCTGGGTGAGATACACCGCCCGGTACCCGCGCCAAGTGCCGAATGAAGCGCCTATTCCCGTACGATCGTACTGCGCACCCAGCAGATTGGTTCGGTGCCCTGGGCTGTTCATCCAGCCCTGAACGGCTTCGGCGGCGGTCCGGTCCAAGTTATCCAAGGTTGTCTCAATGGCGATGTTCTCAGCAACACCATAGTGGCTACCTTTCCAGCAACTGTAACCGGCTCGGTCGATGCGATCCGAAGGTCCCAACCCCTCCGGCGTATCATGGCTGAAATAACCGCGGCGGGTCATATCATCGCTGTGCGCCCGAGCCACAGCGGCCAGTTGCTCTTCCCACTTGAGTGGCGGCCGCCCATTCCTAGCGCGTTCGGCGTTGATGCCGGCATGCACCTTCAACTCCAACTCGGCCACCCTGGCACCAGCCTCCATCCGGGCGCGAGCTTCGCGCTCTTCTCTAGGCTCATCACTCAGCTGTGGGATCAATTGGCGCAGTTGATCGCCACCGCCGGACCCCGAAGCCCGCGTCGCTGTATCTCTCGAGACCGTGTCCGGAGTACTCGTCGCCGTTATCGCTGCGAAGGACTCTGGCGCCTGTTCTCCGGGAGATTGCTGGGCAACCTGGTCGATAAGGCCTCGCGGGACGTTCACTTCGAGATCCGGTTTTTGATACCAGTAGAGCCCGCCAGCTACTGCCAAGCCAATGATTACCGCCAAGGCCACTGGCAGAGCCCTTCCGTTCCTTCTACGACGCCTTCTGGGTGGCATGATCAACTGCGGCGAGATCGCCCTCTGCGTCCGGTTTCAAACGAATGGGCCCAGGCTTAATTTGCTGCCCGGCATCAAACTGATGCCGCCCCGTCCCACATGACCACTACCGCTCCGACCAACGGTAATGGCCCATCCCGGTGACTACTGCCAACGCCCGGTAGACCTCGGGCAACTTCATCTTCCGTCGCAAGGCGACCTGGAGGCGTATTGCGGCCTGATGCAGAGTGAGCAGCGCCGAAACCGCCATCACGATCACCATCCCGGGTTCGATGACGGTGACCAGATCACCGGCTCCGTAGGCAATTGCACCGGCCACGATCAGCATCAGCGGCGGCGCCCAGTAAACCGATTTGCGTCGCCGGTAGTTGTAGCTGATGATTATCGCCAACAATGCCACCAAGATCGGGCCTACCATCAGGGCCGACGCCTGCAATGGAGACACCGCATAGAGATATTCACTCGTGGGCGGCACCAGCAGCGCGATGGCACCGACGCCAGTCACCGCTTCCCCGGTGCCGTCCAGCACCACCCACGGTAGCGCCATCGCCGCCAGGGGAATCAAGGTGGCCATGAAGGCAGTGATCCTCATGATCAGGGTGATCAGTTCACGGTTCCTGGTCTGATCACGATTCCCCGACTGCATGGTGCGGCTCCGCTCTCTCATTGTCATCTGGCCTCAAATGGAGATCCCGTCGCCGCCCTGATGGTCTCGCTGGCGGCTCTGAATTCGCTCAACTGGGCGTCCAGTTCCAGTATCGCCGTCGGGACGTCCTGGAACGACGAGGTGTCAAAAACAAAATCGGTCCGCAGTTCCAGCTTGCGCAGACTCGCATCCATATCGTCCAGTTGCTTTCCGATCGCCAGCGCCTTGGCCAGCGCCGAGTTCGCCTGGGCTTCCCACTGCCGATACAGCGAGAGGTCCCGCTCGTCGTCCTGGCGGGCTTTGGCTTTGGTTGCCGGGTCATTGATCCTCTCGGTAAGCGCCTGTTGTGTCGCGAAGTAACCGGTGGCGCTGGCCTTGGCATTGTCGATCGCCGCCTCGAACTTGACGTAGGCCAGCTTGGCATCGTCGTAACGCGGCTCCCACCGGTCAATGAGCGCGTCAATGCTGGTGATCTTGGCGATCTCGGCAGTGGTGGGCTGGGAACCGACCTCCGAGGCGTTGCCACCCGAGGTACCACCGGCAAAGACACTCACGTCCCCCAACGCGCGGTTCATATTCTCGGCCTGGTTTTCGGCCAGCTGTACAGAGTCAGACATCCTGGCCGCCTCGGTCTGGGTCACCTCCCCGTATACCGTGAGGCCCGTGTAGGCAATGACCGCAACCACCACTGCGATCAGAGCGTATTTCAGCGTTCGTCTGATCATTGGCCTTTCCCTTCTGATATTGCGGACAATGCGCGAGCGGATGTGAAAACTCTCAACGGAACCACCGGCGCGTGATGGTTACCAAGAACAGCGCGGCAAAGAACGTGCCCAGGATCGACTGTATCACCCCCAGATATTTGGGCCACCCCAACTCGTCTCCTATCCACGAACCATATCCCAGACCGGAAGTTGATGCACCGGAAAAGTACAGAGCGTAGCCGACGCGCTTTAGCAGTTCCGCGATGCCGGATAGAGAGGGATCGAACTGCGCGTACTCGACATAAAACGGGATCATGACAGTGAATACAACTAGGAACGCCCCGGCTGCTCGCCACGGCCGCTCTCCAAATCCGCACGTCCAGTCTGACACCAGCCGACCGGTGTAGCGTATCAAGCGCAATGAACTTTTAACGGCACCCGCTTTTGACGACCCACGCAAGCTCAGGGCCTGATGCAAGATTATTTTGGATTGCGTAAGCTCTCGACGGTACCGGAACGCACCGGCTACGTCGCTCAGACCAACCATTTCATGTGCTCTGGTCAACATACGATATACATGCGCTGCATCTTCCCAGTTCTTCTCCGTCTCTTGTTGGACGATCCACTTTTCTCCCCAACTCACATCGTCAATAAGACACCGGTCCAAATCAGCGCCGTACAAATCAGCGCCATCCAGATGAGCGCCCCGAACGTCTGTACGAGTAAAATGGGCAAAGCGGATACTTGCACCGCAGAGCCCGGCACGGTAGAACCGAGCACCCTCGACATGTGTTCCGGTTAAGTAAACGCCCTCCATGCGGACGAAGTTAAAGTCCCCATCGTCCAGCGTGGCATCCGTCAGGTTTGCGTTTTCCAAGCAGGTTGGCCGTACTTCGATGCCTTCCTGTTCAAACTGCTCATCCTCACCTCGTACCCAACGATTGATTGCCGCGTTGATGCCGGGATCACCAACCGGCAATTCTCTGCCGCGGATTATCACTAAGGGATGCGCGACCACGCGAGAGAGATCGCAGCCTTCGAACGAACACCCCTTCAGGTCGAGGCCTCTGAGGTCTGCGCCACTGAGGTCGAGGCCATCAAAGTGGATTAGACCGGAAGCGTTAATGGTCTCCATAAACCGCAAAACGGCCTCTACATCGGCCCGGACGACCGGTCGACACTGAGTGCCATCAACGTGAATGACCTCTCTTTTGCGTAGCAACGCCCTGGTGAATTCTATTGCCACATACACACCCGAACCGGCTTGGTATTCACCTACGCATCGTCAGCGGGCGACGATAAATTGACGCCGCTAACCCTACGCGCCTTAATTCGTTCACGAACGGGGCTTCGGATAGGAGCCAGTAACCGCTTTCGCCGAGGCGTCGAGGCCGGGGTAGAGGGTTTCACGCGTGATGTTCAGAAATATCAGGTCGTTGATGACGTCTCGTTTACTTTCCCAGGGTATAGTCAACGCATAGTGACCATATACCGGGATCCCATCATTGCATCCCTCAACCTGGACGCGCTCGAACCGTTCGTGAAACGCCGATAAAAGGAAGGCCCCTGACTGAGCCCGGACGCGTTCAGAGGACTGTTGCGGCTCCACTACAAAAACGCGATACCAGTCTCTCGGATCAATGCGTTCGTCGAAATAGGGCTTCTCCTGTCGTATCAACTGGTAGAGACGACGGGTAGCTTCTCGATATTGGTGGGTTTCGATCTCGGCGCCGTCCACGGAGCAGACACGCTTGCCCAACAGCGCCTCCTGCTCGCACCGCGACAGCTTCGCGAAATTGGCGATGACGCTGATTGTGTCGCTGTTGAATGGTTTGACCATCTCCCTCGGAACAGCGAAAACATGGATGCGGTGGTCGGTTTGCGCATCATTCTTCTGGTCGGTTTGTTCGCAGGCGTGGAACAACGCTACCAGCGGGTTTTTCGTGATATCCAAAAAGCGGGTCCTCAAGCCATGATGTTGCCCGAGAACCCATTGAGCCAACGCAGCTGTTCTGCCGTCGAATTCCTCAGGCCGACGCGACATGAGGTCAACCAGCATCTCTCGTTCAAAATCAATATAGCCATCCCGCATCACGGAAGGAAGCAAGTCCCAACCACATTGGGATTCTCCGCGGAAGTACAAGGAAGTGTCGGGATGGTGCTCCTGGAAGCTTCGGATTTCGCGCAACAGATCTTCGATTGTCGCGACCGTCTCTCTCCCGTCCCTGCTTATCTCCAATACTCTTTTACGCGGCGGGTACAGGATCGCCTTCCAGGGTTCGGCTCCGGTGAATACCGCGTTGGTAAGGGTTGCGTCCCGAAGATTCGCGTTCGCAAGATCGGTTTTTGCCAGGTGGGCGTGCTCCAGATTGGCGTTGGTCAGATCGGCATTGGCGAGGTTAGCTCCGTTAAGGTCAGCCCCGGCGAGGTTGGCCTGCTGGAGATCAGCATTGGTCAGATCGACCCCCCTGAGATCAGCACTGGCCAAATTTGCGCCGTAGAACTTGGCGTTTGTGAGCACTGCACCCCACAGGTCCACTCTGGTCAGATCGGCTCTCGTGAAATCGGCGCCGGTCAGATCGGCCCTCATCAGAACCGCTTCAGTGAAATCCCCGTGGCTGAAGTCGATCCCCTTCAGAGAGATACGCTCCCCAGGATCGAACTTGCCGGCCTTGTCGAAACCTTCGAGAAAGTCGGCGTTCGCGAAGGCGGGCCTGAATTGTTCGCTTTGACGCCGCAAATTCCACATCTCAACCCAAAACGCGGGAGGCTCGACGAGCCATTGCATATGATCTCTATCGTCCAAGGTGCGCAATCTCCAATTCAATTCTCTGCCGCTCAAGGCTGCCGGGTCTTCGCTTTCCTTGCACTGCGCACTGCCAACGTGATCATAATCAAGAACACCGCGACGCCGACTGTCACGGAGGGCACGGCCGCCAATTCTATCAATACCAAGGTGAGATTTTCTCCGGCGTTGCACCTGACGGATACGAGGATTGCGAGAATACCGGCTGACAGGAGCGTTGCACAGGTAGCCAGTCCAGCCACTAACATGGGCGCAATCAGAATACGCGCCACCTGACCCGAGCGAAGCCCCAATCCGGTGAGAGGGAACCAGATTATTACGCCTGCTCCCAACATCACGATGGCAGCATCTATTTCACTACCGCTCGCGGTTGCCGCGCGGTCCATTTCGACGTACGCCCCTAATATGGATATACCTGTAAAACGCCACGAACTCCCGACTAACGGTGTAGTCAAGCGGCAATTGGCGCGCCAGGAGGTGAGTGCGTGGCGTGTTCCGGAGGATCGGGCATTGGCACCAACTGATAGCCCAGTTGCGCCGCCCGGCGCTTGGCGGCGCGCAGCGCCCGATCCTGATACTGCCTCTCGTAGTATTCCGCGCCGGCATCCACGTACTCCTGGCCGTCGCGCAGCATGGTGTAGATGAGCCTGGCCAGCTTGTGGGCCGTAGCCGTGATGGCCTTGGGCGCGCCTAGCTGGGCTTTCTTTCGGCGCAGAAATGCGCCCAGGGCGCTGTCGGAGCGGTGCAGCGCGTTGGCGGCCAGACGCAATGCCGCGGCGGCACGGTTGGCATTGGGCTTGGTTTTTGAGCTCATGACCCGGCCACCTGTGATGCGGTGGTCAGGGCTCAGCCCCAGCCAGGAGGCGAAGTGCTTGGCGCTGGGCCATTTCGTCATGTCGGTGCCGATCTCGCTGATCACCTTCAAGGCGGTGAAGCCGTCAACGCCGTCGATGCGAGTCAGGTCCACTCCCGTCATCCGGTACAGGTGTGTCCTGATGTCGAAGCGGGGCGCGTTGCCCTGACCACGCCGGCCGTTCCCAGCCGGAGACCCACCGTCGCTGCGGTCCTCAAAACGCTCCATCTGGGCTTCGATCTCCCGGTCGCACTCGGCAATCTTGCCCTGGTAGAACCGGTACAGTTCCAGGGCTTGGGTCAGCTCAAAGATGTGCTCGTCGCGCCAGTGCCCCTGTAGCGACTTAGCGATGGTTTCCTCGTCGGCTCTGATCCGACCGTCGCGGAGTTTGGCCAACTGGCGCGGGTCCCGCTCGCCCCCCACCATGGCCTCGATTATCGCCATCCCCGTCTTGCCGGTGATGTTGCTGATGACGTGCTGGAGCTTCACGTTCATCTGGGTCAGCGCCTTCTGCATGTGCTGGATGTGGTGGGAGGCATACTCCACCAGCATGGCCCGCTGGCGCAGGTAGCTGCGCAGGCGTCGGATGTCTGCCTCGGGGCGGAAGGCTCCAGACAACAAGCCGTAGGTGTGCAGTTGCTGCAGCCACTGACAGTCCAGCACGTCGGTCTTGCGACCGGACACGTTCTTGATGCGCCGTGGGTCGACCAGCATCACCTCAAACCCGCGCTCTTCCAGCACTCCGAACAATGGTATCCAGTACACGCCGGTGGACTCCATGACCGCCGTCTCCACGCCGCACTCCTCCAGCCAGGCGGCCAGGCGGTACAGATCCGCCGTGAAGGCGGCGAACTCCCGCACCGGCGGCTCGGCACGGTCGAGGGACACCGCCACGAAATGGCTGCTGGCCCCCACGTCAATGCCCGCCGCGTTCAGGTTCATTCGGGACAGTTCCGCCGGCAGACGCTCCCGCTCCGGTGTGGCCTTTTCCACCGGTTTCCCGCTCCTCTGATTCGCTGTCATCGTACCCCTCCAGCATCGCAGCGTAGGCGTGTCTCCGGAGGGAGCCACGGACTGTAGCAATTCTCCCGAACGGGATCGCCCCCGTGGGGCGTCACCAATGATGCCGCCGTAGGACCCCCGGACCATGCTATGTACCGGGCAATATGCGCCAATGTCTTCTCGGTCTTGGTCCGGACGACGCGCCTCGCCCACAGCCTACGCGTGCGTCCTCCGCCTTGTCAGTTAGTCTCCCTTTGCACGGCCCGAAACGCGGGCATAATGTTGCTCCCGACTAACGATGTAGTCAAGCGGCAATTGGCGCGCCAGGAGGGGGGATTGAGCCGGAGCGTGTCCACCACCGGCAGGTCCAGCAGCCGCAGGCCCGGGTCGGCGACCCGCAGGTGGGGCAGGTCGAAGTCAATCAGGTTGTGCCCCAGCACGAAGTCCGCGCCGTCAGACAGCTCGTCCAGCCTGGCCAACGCCCGGGCCAGGTTGCGGCCGACCCGAGGGATGGCCAACTTCTGACCCGTATCCGGCCTCACGCCGGCCAGGGCATGGATCCGGTTGTCCGCCCTGCCGACCTCCAGGTCCAGCGACAGGCAGCGCATAAGGGCGCCTTCAGCGCCGCTCCACGCGGGAGCTGCATCGTTCCGCCGAGGTTTCACGCGCCCGGTGGCCATGTCGCCCCGCTGGTCCCGCGGTTCGGCGCCGTCGTCTTCAGCCCTGGTTGCCCAGCCGCAACCAGGCGATGCCGTCCACGGCTTCGAAGTGCCGGTCCGCCGATACCAGGTCGGCCCCCGTCTCCATGGCGTGGGCCGCGATCCACACGTCGTTGGTGGGGATGGGATTGCCCCTGGCCCGGAGGGTCGCCGCAATCCGGGAATACCGGTCGGCAGTTACGGGGCCCACCGGCACGAAGGACACGTAGGGGTTGTCCAGGAACGACCGCAGGTCGGCGGCGTTGCGATCAAAACGCGAGCCGTGCCGGAAACCGTAGAGCAGCTCGCCGACGACCACGGCCGACATCAGGACCTCGGTGGCGTCCCGCACCACCGCCGCGGTCTGTTCATCGCCTCGCATCAACCCTGAGTAGACGTTGGAGTCCAGCAGAACCCTCATCGCCAGGCGGCCTCGTCGATGACCTCAAACTCCTCAAGTACGGCGTCCAGCTCGGCCGCTTCGTCTTCGCTCCACGTCCCGATCAGGTGATCCAGCGCCGAGCCCACTGTATCGGGTCCTTGGCCCGGATCAGCCAGGCCGGCTCCCTTGCGCAGCAGTTTCAGCGCGGCCCGGTTCAGTGACGTGCCGTCCCGTTTCGCCAGGCGCTGGATCCGCTCTGCCAGTTCGTCATCAAACCCTCTGACCGTCAGCTGGTTCACGTCGCCTCCTCCAGTGATGCACTCAGCGCATCAATATGAGGCATCATCCTTGACATCCATCATCGGGTCAAGGGCCCGAGTCATCGGCACCAGAACTGCACTCAGCGCCAGGCCCCGTTCGAGCGCCTCCACACCGTACGGTTCATCCTCCCACGTCATGGTGGTCAGATAATTCAGGAGGCCTCGGTCCCCCGGGTAAACTCCCAGACCGTAGGCCACACCCACTTGCCATCGGGCCGTTTTCCCGCTAACGCCGCCTGGATGGCCGTCCAAGTCGTCGCCCACAACTTGGCGCGCTGGACGACGCGCATCGGTTGGGGTGAGCCGGTGATCACCACCAAGACCCTCCGACTGGGCTTCCACTTCAATCCGGGCCGGACGACTCACTCGCAAGGCCCGCCGCCTCGCCCTGCATCTCCCCCAGGACTGGCCCTGGCAAAATCAGTTCGGTAGCGCCCTGGCAAGATTGCGCGCACTGCCACTCCCATCCTGACACCGCCCTTGGCGTTTGACTCGTCCACGATGACACCCTACACCTGGACCATCAGCGCCCGAGCTGGGCTCCGGACGGTCTCCGCCGGCGATTAGCGCTGAAAATCGCTCCCAGTACCGCTACCACGGGCCGTCAACATCCCCCTGGCGTTGGGGACACCCCCCGCATCGACCATCTCACCGACAGCAGGCCCCCACCAGCCCGTTCCTTGACACCTCATCTCTCGTCTGACCGCCGCCGCGGTATCCCTTCGGTGAATTCCGGGTAAGGATTACCAGCGCTCCGTGCTCGGAACGCTAACTTATCCCGGCAAGTTTCCTCACCCCGTCACGAAATACTTGGAAACTCCTTGATTTGTTGCTCTCTATGTCCATGTGGGGCGCAATGTTTCGGGCCCAGCCGCATTTCGCTTCTCCTGCCGCTGGATAACCCAACTTCTTGAGCAGTTGAGACCCACCAGTATGCACCGCGTCTGCCAAGACTTCCCAAGTGCCGCAAATGCTGTCCTGAACATAGCCGTTCAGAACCGCATCTTTAGCGTTGGGATAGGCCAGCTTCACCGCGGAGCGGTCGCCCAGTAGCCACGCTTCGCCTTCCTCGATGGCAATCCGGAACAGCGTTTGGGGACGTGGATTGCAGGCGTTCAGCACGTCCAGCAACTCCTGCTTTAACATAACGCAATCATTATCGTCCGCGTCCATTACCACGACGACCGCCGAGGGATCGGCAAGGCTTCTTCCGTAGCCCTTCAACACACTTGGCAACTTGTCAAGAAGGAGACGATTGGCCGGGTTCGGTACTCCACGCAAGTCCCTCGGCAGGCGGCCAATGCCTTTGTAAGGATGTATTCTCCAAGTATGAACCGCACCGTTTGCGCCAAGGATCTTTTCCAGGATAGATTCAAGGGCAATGCTACCGGATTGGTCTTCAACGAGCACCTCAAAGTGCATCTGTTTGCCTACCTCATGTCCAGGTAATCGCTGTACCAGAGGCTACCGAGTGGTAGTCCTTCCTCCACCATCGCCTTGACCATTTTATCGTCGCTGGCCCGGCGGATGGTGGCAAAGCCGTCGTATTGCTTTTCCAAGACCCACGTTTCTTCGGGCATGAGCGCGTCAACCAAATAGGGTTGATGGGTGGTGACGAAAATTTGGGGCGCATTTTTCTTTCCGGTAGCGTGGGAACGGAACTCGGCGGCCAAAACCTCCAGCAACTTGTGGTAAAGGCCATTCTCCGGTTCCTCAATGCAGATGAAGGGTGGTGGACTTGGGTCTTCCAGCATCAGCAGGTATGCAAAGACTTTCAACGTGCCGTCGGACATTTGATGCGCGTAAAAGGGATCTTGAAAACCCCGGTCGTTGAAGCGGAGCAGCAGCCGGCCATCAGGACTTTGCTGGGTATCAATGCGGTCAATCCCCGGAATCCTGTCGGCAATCTTGGCCAAGATGTTCTTGAATGTGTCGGGGTGGTCCCGCTGCATGTGCTGGACGACGTTGCCCAAGTTGTCCCCGTGGCTGTTCAAACGCCTTTGGGGGCCAGCCATCGGTAGGCTACGGGCAGCATCGGGCGTAAAGTAGCTCAAGTACCAGCCTTCGATAAACTCTCGGAACGTTGATATTCGGGGATGCTGCTTCAAGGCGCCCAGGGTGGATATCCCCAACCTGCGGTTGTCTTGGAGCTGGACAGATTGTGTTTCGTCGTTTTCTGCGGCGGCCTGTTCTCTACGATTAAACAGGTCGTGCAACCTCTTGAAATCAACCCCCTCACCCATGCTCTCGTCGATCTGTTGCCCTTGTGAGTCCCCTTTCCACACCACCCCAGATCCATTGTGCAGCATCAAGAAAGCGCGGGGTGACCCGCCGCGCTGTCCATCGCGCTGATGGAGAAGGTATTCGGAGAATACATAAGGCCGTCCAGAACGGTCTTTGTCTATTAAGACTATGTAGGTAATAAGCTGCGCCCCGGGCTCTTCCCGGTAGCAAACCTCAAACTCGATGGGGGCATTGCTTCCCTGAGAGCGAATACGGTCGAATCCCCCACGTCCCCGCTGGTCACAAGCCTCCTCTACACCCAGTTTCAGGCAGTCGGCGAGAAACCCGAAAGCATCAAACAAGGAACTCTTGCCGACTCCGTTTTTGCCGATTACCGCGGTCACCGGGGTCAATTCTACAGAGCTCGGCAAGTACCACATCCTGCCGAGGGTCACATGACGCAGGACGCGGTAATTCTCGATTTTGATTCCCTCAATTCTCGCCATAAGCCAATTCCTAAAGAGCTGGTTCCGTCAAGAGCAGAATACCAACCGGGGCAACACTAAGACTTCGCACTCATTCGTGCCTATTCGTGTCCCTTCGTAGGTAAACCGTCCCTAGCACGGCGCGGTCAGCAGCGTTCCGTCCCAGCAGGCACTTTTCTTGGCTGACCGTGTGGGGTTGAGGGGAGAGAGGGGGTAAGGCACCGGAAGTCGGAGCCGCCTCCGATAGACGGCCTCGTTGCTGCGACCTACGCCGTACGACGAGAGACCCATCGAGGAACAGACTTAGATGGACCGATGCCACGCTGTTGGGCTCGATTTCGTTAGCCAAAGTGTCGGCACCAGGTTCCCAGAACAGTTCCCTGCTTCGTTGAATAACTAGCCTCAGCCACCCCACTCCCTTCTCTGTCTCGATTATACGCGATTCCCATTCGTCTAGGTGGATGCCCAAGCTGGATTCCTCCTCACTAATCCCCAATCCACCAAAAGGATGAGTGTGGCGTCGTGGTGAGGGATGAGAAAGTGCGCCCGGCTTCGGGGATAATGGTTTTTCAATCAGAAAACCACCCTGAAACGAGAAGCACCCAATAGATGCTACCGCTTGAGCCGACCGACCGCATCTACGCCGCCTTCGATGACCACCGCCTGGTGGCCAATGCTGGACTGCTTTCACCCATCATCTGGGACTGGGCGAGTTGGTGGATTGCCACGTTGATCTGGGAGATGTGCCGGGTCGGGCCAATGGTGGAGACAAGTGGATGACCCTGGTGGCGTCGACGCTGGCCGGTGGAGACTGCATTGACGACGCCGACACGCTGCGCGCTGGCCGGTACCAAGCAAGTGTTGGGCTGCACGGTCAAGCCGCCATCCACCCTGGGGAACTTTCTGCGCAGTTTCCGGTGGGGCGACTTGAGCCAGTTGGATCGGATGTGCCGGGAGTTGCTGGCCCGGGCATGTACGGTTGGGGCCGGACCGGGCGAGGAACCGCTGACCATCGACCTGGATTCCACGGTCTGCGAGACCTACGGACTGAGCAAGGAGGGCGCCCGCTGGCACAACTATCCGCCACAGGCGGATCAGCGGGGCTATCACCCGCCGTTGGCCATCGCCGCTGGAACTGGTCCGCCTGCGTCAGGGCCGAGCCAACACGGCGCGTGGCGCCGTCCACTCCCTCCTTGACACTATCAGCCGAGTGCGCTGCGCCGGAGCCGCCGGACCACTCACCCGGCTCAGGCGGACGGGCCCACAGCGGCTTCTACACCCACGGTATCGTGACTGCCTGCCGCAAGATGAAGGTCCCCTACTCCATCACCGTCCGCCAGCACCCCCAACTGCGCAATCTCATCAAGGCCTTTCCCGAGGCGGAGTGGACGCCCCCGACTTCAGGCGAATCCGGCAGTTGAACCGGTCGAGTTCCGCGAAGATTCGCCTCCTGACCCGGGGAGACAACTCGTCGATTCCCGCGGTGGCGCCAAGCGTCGCCCAGTCCGTGATCAGGGACAATCTGTTGGCCAGCTCGATCAGCGGATCCGGCGATCCGGCCGCCTCCGTTGGTATCAACCGGCCGGTGGGTGCGTGGGACAGACTATAGACGCTCGGGTCGTCACCGTTCCGGTGCACCACCAAGCTTGCATCGTCGGTCACGTAGCAACTCACGTCCCGCCACTCGAGGCCGCCTTCGTCATCGCGCGGTGCGTCCGCCTCCGCCGGGACCGCAAACGCCAGACGACAGGTTCTCGTCGGTCGGTCGCCCATCGCTTCACCTCCCTACGCATGTCACTTGGTATGCAGTTTCGCATTCCGAATGTTCCGCACCTGTTTACAGATCCGATTGTAAATTGGCTTCCGTTCCCGCAGCGCTCGGACTAGCATCTCTCGAAGCCGACCAGCCCAGGATGCCGCAGACATCAACCTCGGCGCGCAACCATACCAGCGTCAACCTGGCCGGTTCACTACTCCTCCACATCGAATATCCCCGGCGGCCACGTGGTCCTACAACGGCGAAACGTTGCGCATCGGGCGGGAGCGATTTGAGGCATACCATTGCAAGTAATGGATGAGGATAACCCAAAAACGTATCGTGACGTTGAGACCGATGCCGGGAGGCAAACGTTGCTACGCAAGATCAAGTCAAAGGCATGGGTATTCAGTTTGACGCGGCGCAAGAGCGTGGGGTAAAATTGCCTGCATCCAGGACACGTCTATCACTCTCACAGGGCCGTGCCCTGTGAGAGTTCTTCAGAGGCGTCCGCCGAATTGGGGACCTCACCGAGGGTAGCAACACCCACCGGGTATTCTGCCCGGTGGTTCCTGGTGTGGTCAAGAACGGCGAAGGTCAATCGCTACCCAATTCGGCGAATCCCAAACCTGAAAGGATTCGGCGATGTCGAAAACGAAACGGGGTACCAAAACGGTGCACGTGCCAGGGTACCGCAAACGCGACGGCACGTATGTCCGTACCCACAAACGGTCAACGCCGTCAAAAGGTGGTCGGTAAGGATCAACCCCGATGGTGGGAACACCATCGGGAACCTCATGCGATTCAGGAGAAGAGACATGCCAGCGACATGGAGTGCAACGAAATCCGCTGTGTTCGGCGCATATCTGATGGAAGACGGGTGGCAGCTCAAAGATGTTGCCGAACTTGTGGACTGTAGCGACCGCGCCATCAAACACGCGAACCGCGTTCGTAATTCCTGCGATCATAACCGCAAGTTGTGGAGGCTACTGGTTTCGGAGCAAGTGCGGGTAGGGGACGCGGAGAGACTGGTCGCGCAGGTGGAGCAACGATTTCACGACAATCCCGAGACGCAATGTCGGTTTATCGAAGCGGCCGTGCAAAGTTTCGAGGCCGGGGAGATAAAACATCTGCGTGATTACAAGGGTTACGTGCACGCTGTCTAAACTAACAGCAGGGATACGACCAGCGGTTCGGATCCACAAATGATCAAAGAGGGTCCTGCGATGGTCGAACAATGAGGTGAGACCACCGCACCCATGGGAGTGAGCCGGCAAAACTAATCGATGACAATCCGGTTGGAATAGTTGACGCGGGACAGCACTGCTTCGCCAAACAGCCGTTACGTGAAATCGTTTGTCGCGGCTATCGGTGCGACATTACTGCGGGCCGATCTTCCTGCCTCAAGTTGCGAATGCTATCGGCGGAGACCCACGGACGGCTCCCAGCTGGCCTCCTGCGCCGCCTACCGCTACCAGAGCAGCATCACCGACAGAGACGGGGACACCTTGGAACTGGAGGCGGACCATCGCCGCTAGGTCGAGATCGAGAACGCTAGCCGAAACCTCAGGTACGGCGTGGGCTCAACTACCCTCTCTTCGGGCCGCTTCCCCGCCAACGCCACCTGGCTGGCGCTGCCCCTGGGAAATCCAGTTCAGTCGTGCCCTGGCCCGATTGCGCGCCTTGCCTCTCCCAGCCTGACGGCGGCAATCATCCCGCCATCTGGCCCACGGAACCATCCTCGCAACTCGGTCCGCGAAGGACGCTCCTTGCCCACCACCTGCCGAATACGCCCGCCATGGCCACTGCGGGCCACCAGAATCATGTCAGTGCGGTTACCTCACACCCCGCATCTTCGCCTGTAGGATCGAACCTGCTTCGTTCGCCTTCCCTTGCCAATCATCCCTGGCGTCAACGCCAGTACCCATCGCTTCGGCGGATTACGGGTAACACGTCATATTAAACTGAGGCACCACCAAACGTCTCAGAGGTTGGGTGCCATTACAAAGCTGTGGTAAGTTTGAGAGCCGTATGATTTTAGCCGAGCCGGCAACTCTGCTCAGTGGCTAACGTTACGAAATCAGGCCGCCAGGGAAGGGACATGATTGCAGAACGATACATACTTCAGGAGGAGGTCGGGAGCGGACGAATGAGTTCCGTGCACCTCGCTCTAGACAGCGCATCCGGCGACTCACAGGTTGCAGTCAAAGTTTTGAATACGTCTCACGGAGACGATATCAAGAGAGAGCTGTTCAAGCGCGAAACCAGTGCCCTGAGAAAGCTCAGGCACCCCAATATCGTTCGTCTATTGAACAGCAGTTGGCCGGACGACGGCAGTTCGCCTTATCTGGTTTTGGAATATCAGCCGTATTCGCTGGACCGATACTTGAAGGGAGAATTGCAGTCGCAGCAGGTCGTCCAACCATACCGTGTCATGCGCGAACTGGCCGAAGCCTTGGCTCACGCCCACTCAGAGGATGTGGTTCACCGAGACATCAAACCTTCCAACATCCTGCTTGATGTGAATGGAAGGCCGATGCTCACGGACTTCGGCATCAGCAAACTCCTGACGCAATTGACCGTCGGGGAAACGCTGGCCGGGTTTTGGAGCAGTGGCTACGCCTCGCCTGAGCAGCGAGCTGGCTTGCCGACCGGGCCTGAGTCCGATCTGTTTTCGTTGGGCGCGGTGTTTTTCCAACTACTATCTGGCCGCGAACCACCGCCGGAAGGACCATCCCCTGATATGGTGGATGAGTTTGTGGATCAACCCGTCGCCGTCAGCAACCTATTGAAGAGGATGCTGGCACCAGACCCGGAGCGGCGTTTCTCCAGGGGATCGGACGTATTGTCTGCTCTGGATGTTACCCGACGCCATGAAGCCCTGCCCGCCCATTTCCTTGTGCTGACCAGAACAGCAATCAGGGACATCGTGGCGGCCGGCCTGAGCTTCACGGAAGATTTCCAGTCGGTGGCAGACGTGATTATCGAAGACCTCGGGGGAATGGAGCTGGAAGACGTCCATATCCTGCGCGACCGGAGGGACAGTCGGGACGTCATTGTCCTCGGTGATTCCCTCAGACTCATTTGCGCCCTTGATGAGCATGGAGACGCTCTGGCCGTAAAGGCGGTTCAAACCCCTTATTCGCCCAATTTGGATAGCGAAAAGAGTAGGGCGATGACCTACCGCGCAATGTGGGACCCGGTGAACCCGAGTTTTAGATCCACGGCGGACGCCGCTGCACTTTCAAGCGCAGCGGAGGAACTGACCCATTTGCTGTCTCAGCTCGACACCTACGAAACGGTGGGGACGGTGTCCAACGAACGGCGTCGGTCTCGGCGCGACTTCATCGAACATTGGAACGTCGCGCTCAGCAGAAACCGCACCCGCATCGAGCGAGAGGCCACTGCCCTGAGGTACTCCGATGTCTCAGAGGAATCCGACCACTGGCGTTTTTCGCTTGTTGACCTCCCTCCAGACGACCTGGATTGGGAAGATGATGCCCCTCTGGCGTGCCGGGAGAACGCAAATGCTCCGAGGTTATCAATCGGCAACCTGATGAACATTCGCGGCCGAACCGTAGAGGTGGCCAAGCAAAATAACCGGCTCCACAGGAGCGATGCACCGATTCCCAAGACGGGCCTATTGACTTCCAACCTGATTGAGGCCTTGGTTGCCAACAGCAGAAAGTCGAACGCGGTAAACGCTTTTTTGTACGAGCAAATGGTCAATCCCAATCTGGCACGGGTTATCGTCGATCCGTCAACCGCGACCCGCTTCTCGGAAGGCGATCATGACTATTTTCAGGACTGGCTATCCCACGACCAGAGGGAGGCGGTACGTAAAGCTGTTTCCAGCAATGAACTGTTCCTGATCCAGGGACCTCCTGGAACCGGAAAGACCTCCGTTATCAGCGAGATCGTCCTTCAGATTCTCAAGAGAGAACCGGAAGCTCGAATTCTTCTCACCTCTCAGTCCAACGTTGCCGTCGACCATGCCCTGACGCAGATAGCCAGTGCGGCCGGGGACTCTCCGCCGGAGATGGTCCGGCTAGGGCGCACCGAAAAAATCAGCCACGGCGGAGAAACTTGGACTTTGGTTGAGCGCGCTCGCACATGGCGGGAAGAGGTATTGGACAGATGCCAACCTGAGCTGGCCAAACTTCGTTCGGATGAACGTCAAGCGAGAGATGCCATTAAAGCCAACGAACCGGATAACGACCCGGACCTGGAAACCGCAGGAACACTCGAAGAATGGATCACCGAGGCGAAGGAAATAGCGGAGCAACTCCAGGAATATGAGCAGGAGTATTCTTCCCTCGGACTCGAAGCAACTGCTGTCGCCAGAGAGGCGATATCGGAAACGGTAGAGAGGACACGCAACGAGCTAAGAGAACAACTGGATGCGTTGAATGAACTGCTGCCGGCGCCAATAGAAACAGGCGGAATGAACGAACAGGAGATGTTGGCCCAGATTATCACTGCTGCGGCATCTCCCAATCAGCGCGAGCCTGGGAACGATGACCCCGCAAGTCAAGAACTCCAACGGATTCAGGAGCTAAGGAGGACTCTCACGGATTGGACCCGGGTCGTCGGTCTCACGCAAGATTTCCAAGAGTTGATTGGCAAATCATCCCGGGTAGTCGCCGCCACCTGTCTTTTCAGCGGGAAACGGACCCGCGGTGCACAGCTGGGAGAAGCTGGATTCGACTGGGCGATCATTGACGAAGCGGGCAGAGCCACCGTTCCGGAAGTGCTGATTCCCATCGTCCAATCTGAGCGGGCAATCTTGGTGGGCGACGAACGCCAATTGCCTCCCATGGTTGAGGACATGATCGGCGACGAGACCAACCCTTCGCCCGAGGAGCATAGTTTGGATACCAGTCTGTTTCAAACTTTGGTGGAACAGGCGGAAGAATCGGGCTGGGACTTCCTGTCCACCTTGAGCACTCAAAACCGGATGCGTCCTGCCATCGGAAACCTCATTAGTTCCGTGTTTTACGACGGCCGGCTCGAAAACGGTGACCGGACCCGTTCCCGGCAATCCCTCTTCGATTGGATACCTGCTCCTGTTACCTGGCTGTCCACCTCGATGACCCCGAGCAAGGCGGAGAGCCGGGTTGGCGAATCATTTGCGAACTCAGCCGAGGCGGATGTTATCCTTGAATTGCTCACTAAAATGGAAGAGAAATCCAGGGAGAGGCGCAGAAGGCCATCCGTGGCCGTGATCAGCGGATATTCGGCTCAAGTTGAATTGCTGACCACCCGGATTGACGTCGAAGACCAGGACCGCTGGCGCAACCTCCAGATAGAGATGGCCACAGTGGACTCCTTCCAGGGGCGTGAATGCGACGTCGTGATCTACTCTACTGTGCGGTCAAACGGCGAACAGCGCATCGGATTCTTGAGGGACAAACGTAGAATCAACGTGGCCCTTTCACGAGCCCGCGACCTCCTCGTGATCGTCGGGGACAGCTACATGATGGAATCTGCCACCATCGGTGGCGAGTTGAATCCGTTCGCGTCGGTTCTCAACCACATCCGGTCACACCCCCAAGAGTGCCGGATCATCCAGCCAAACTTGGTGAGTTCCCTATGATGATTACCCGCAACGAATTGGACGATGTTGCTGCACGCGCAAAGCGCCGGTTCCCGGATCACAAAGTCGACATACCATTTCGGGTGTGCCTGCCGGTCTACGAGTTGCGCCTCAAAGTGACTGAAGTCGCGGAGGACGAACTATCGACTCCCGCAAGATTTGTCCTCCACTTGTCGAGCTTGAAGGTAACCCAGCCGGCGGATATCGGAAGAATGCTGGGTATGTCGCAGAACTATGTCGCCAGCGCGGCGGCCGAACTTCTCGCCGAGAACCTGGTGACCCAGTCGCCGGACCTCAGCATTGGAATTACCGAGTTGGGGAGCCAGGTACTCAGGGACAGAGGCAGGACCAGACGTCCCAGGAACAAGCATATCAGGATCCCATATGACCCTCTAACGCGGAGAATGCTTGATACGGACGTTGAAAAACTTCTGGATAGGGACCACGTCAAGAAGAACGGGTTTTTCATCCCACCCACGAATCCTCGACGCCCCCGCCTTAGCAGCATCCGAATCGACGAAGTGAGGGACTACGAACGATTTTACGGACGGCAGCGGGATAAGGTCGAGATTCTGGAAGTCTCTGACATCAAGGACGTCAGGCTCAAGTATCGGAATGACGTCATACTGGTCAAATTGGATGCGGTGAACACCGACAAGTCACTGTTCGCCGCATACCAGGCTCAGCAATACCTCGAAGATGAGACTGCCTCGATACAAAGGCTGGCAGACCGCGGGGCGGACCTGGTCCCCGACGAGCTAAAGTCACAGCAGTTCTCTAACTGGATCCAGCCACAGGCCGTTTCTCGAGAAGAGACCAACCTCCTTAAAGAGATCGACGACCTGGACCAGGAGGTTGCACAGACCGAGCGTGACGTCGCGGAGGCAAGAGCAACACAGGGAACTACGCAAGACAGCCACGAACGCTCTAACCTCGAAGCTCGCATTAAGGCTCTCGAGTCGGACAAACTCGAACTGAAACAAATGCTGGAGGAAAAAGAGAGCAGGCTGGTATCAATCACGGAAGGACAAATCCGCCTGATCAAGACCGAAGAACACCATGGCGTGTTACTTACCGCAATCGGGAATGCCGGATCAGAGCTTACGTTGGTTTCAGCCTGGATAGACCCATACGCCTTCGACGACGAAGTGTGCCGGATGTTGGCAGCCGCGATTGGCAGGGGTACGCATGTGCGAATTGCCTGGGGGTTCGGGGTCAATAAACGTGGAGCTGAAGCGTCTCGCAACAGGGAAAAAGGCAACTCGGTCCTGTCCAAACTCCGCGACCTGGTTCCCAGGAACCTACAGGAAAAATTGACGGTTAAACTTGCCGAAACTCACGAGAAATTCATTATCTGCGATGATCGATTTTGTGCTTGGGGGAGCTTCAACTGGCTCTCGTACCGCGGCGATGTCGATTCTGGATATCGTAGGGAGACAAGCTCATACTCGGAGAGACACGATGATATCGCGTTATGGAAGGCTCGGGCTGATGAACTATTCAGGTAGGGTTGGACGACTCAGTCAAGGGCTTGTCCGACCCTACCTGCCGGAGAATCCTTAATCGCCTGGAGGAATGTCGGCTTTCGCCCGGACGCTGCTGCAGGCTTCCTGGCTGGGGCCACATCGTCAATCATCAAACTGCGACCATTGCCATCCTCTGCCCGTGAGTGCAGCGGTTCGAGAGTCTCCACCCAGCGTTCGTCCAAGCCATGGGTGCTGGAGGTCAAGATAGGAACAGCTGAGGAGCGCCCGTGGCCATTGCGGAGGAATACGGGACGTGCTGGACGTGCTGGGCGCGCTGGGCGCGCTGGGCGCATTGCCTCGAATTAGACGTTACTGAACTCCGGTCGCTTAAGGTCTCATGCGAATCCAACCACGAAATGGGAATAGCTGACCGTCGTCGTAGGAAAAACCCGCGCAGCGCCTCGACGAACCCAATGTGGGTATCCATATTTTCGGCATCCTCCGCCTTATTAACACCCTCAGTGGTTCGCCAAAGGGTCATTACGTAAACCGCTCCTTTCGGTAGCGTCCTATTTGAGGCAATGCGCCCTGCGCTTCCGGCTGGCCTACGATGCGCTCAGGCAGTGGCGCGGTGAGCGCGCCGATGTGGAGTACGTCCGGATCCTGCACCTGGCGGCCACCACCATGGAGGTCATGGTGGACAGCGCCCTGTCGCTGCTGCTGGAGGCCGGTCAGCCCTTCGACTACGCCGAGGTGCGGGAACTGGCCGAGCCCAGGGTGCCCCAGGCTCCGGCGCTGGTCCTCTCTGGGAAGCCGGACCTGAAGATCTACGACGGTCTGCTCACGAGCAGTACGGCCATGGTGGGGGTGTGCGCATGATGGACACCGACACCAGCGTGATCCCGGAGCGCATCGGCGAGCTATGCCGCGAATTCAAGCTGCCGACCATGGGCGCCCAGTCGGTGGCCCGTTTCACCGAGGCTGGCCACGGCCACGCCCTGTCCACCTTCCTGGAGGTGCTGGAGCAGGAAGCCGAGGATCGCCGCCACCGGCGCATCAACCGGCTGCGTCAGGCGTCCCGGCTACCCTCGGGCAAGACCTGGGAGACCTTCGAGCACCACCGGATGCCGCTCGCTCTACGGCAGCAACTGGACCATCTGGCCCAGGGCAGTTTCGTGGATCACGGCGTCAACGTGCTGGCCTTCGGGCTGCCCGGCACCGGCAAGACCCACGCGCTCTGCGCTCTGGGACACCGCCTGGTGGAGGCCGGCCACTCCGTCCTCTTCGCACCGGCCTACCGTCTGGTGCAGGACCTGCTGGCCGCCAAGCGCGACTTCGACCTGCCCCGACAACTGCGCAAGCTGGACAACTTCGACTTTCTGCTCCTGGACGATCTCGGCTACCTGCCCCAGGGTACTGAAGAGTCCGAGGTCCTCTTCACCCTCATCGCCGAACGCTACGAACGCAGGTCCCTGGGCATCACGTCCAACCTGGTCTTCTCCGAGTGGGAGCGCATCTTCGCCAACCCCATGGCCACCGCCGCGGCAATCGACCGGGTAGTCCACCACTCCGTCATCTTGGAGTTTGACGTCCCCAGCTACCGGACTGATGCAGCACAGCAACGCGGCGAGACTGCCGCGGCCGAGGAGGTGAACCGGCAAAAATAGTGGACGCATTTTCGGCAAGATTAGTTGACGCGGGACAACGGGAACAGACGAGATGTCGGCGGGCGGGTACAGGGTCTTTCTGGTGGTGGCGTTTTTTGCGATCCCGGCGGCGTGGGGGTTCTGTGCTCTGGTGAACCGGATTAGGGGAGAATCCAGTGCGGGTGGGCGCTAATGTACCCGGAGCACAGCCATCGCGTTTATCGCGCTCCTGAATGTGGCGCTGGTCTTGCTGGCCTGCCCTTGCCTGTTGACTTTGGCGTACACGTTGTGGTTTGCTGGCCGCCGGAGGTTCCTTCATGGCTAATGCCGTTGACTGTGGGGGTTGATGTTCATTCTGTTCGATAGCCCAACATGGATGCTGGCAATCTATTATTTCTTTGGCACCCCCTGGGGGATCTTCACTCTCCTTGTCTCGCTAATAACCGGTGCCGTATGCGGCTCGCAGCGTCGTCTGCTCGAGCGAGCCGAGCCCTATGAGCAACGGCACGAATCTCAGGAGGCCCGGACCCCAACACCGGCGACCAACGCAAACTTTAGGGGACCACAGCATGGATGCACACCAAAGGCCCGGTATAGGGCCTGACAACGCAAAGGACCTATGGTTTTTGGGGGCTGGTTTCTCTAAGTGTTTGTATGAAGGTATGCCCCTGATGACGGAACTAGCTGACAACGTCGCCGACATACTAACCGGCCGGTTTACTAATACCCTCTTACTAAATCACATCGAGCTAGCTCTTTCGGAACTCGGAAGCGACGCTCCATGGAAATCGCCCGCAGACAAATACCGCGACCTTATGCTATTTGAAATGGTCATGGAGCGGATTAAGGGATTGTTAGATGTTTCTTATGAAAGGTGGGGCCAAGATACGGAAGGTGCCCGTCTCGGACGTCGCTTGGTAAATACTTGGCACATAGACCGAACCCATGTATTAACTACAAACTATGACATGCTGGTTGAAACTCTGCTAGATTCATTGCGTTGGGAGGTGTTTCGAGAGCAAATAGGGGAAAACAACCACTACCTACAATGTCCATCTGTTTACCCAATACCCATACCCAGCGTGCGGACCCGCGACGGTACGCCCTGGCGTAGCACCGGGAGAGATATATTTACTTTTTCCTACTATAAATTGCACGGGTCGTTGAATTACTACACGCACAAATATCCCTTTCAGAATAACACCCTCTACTATAAGGAACCCACGGAGGAGGAAGACTTAGCCGAGGGTCTCCAACCTTTTATTGTTCCGCCAACAAACAACAAACAGACCTTTATCGAGCATCCAACGCTTCACGCGATATGGAACAAGGCAGCAAGCCAAATAGCAAATATCGACAAAGGGAGGATTATATTCATAGGCTATTCTATGCCTGACACGGATGCTACTATGGCGAGTATGATTCGTTCGGCGATAAGATCCAGTCCTTCTGATGGAGTTACTCTCCCCACGATCTTGGTCGTAAATCCCGACCCCAATGCCGCGCGTCACTACAAAGAATTTTTGGGGTTGCCAAACCCGATAGGGAAAATTACTGATGTGAAAACTTTTCTGGATCTATACGCACCAGAGGACTTCGTGAGAGTTCACGTGTGGGATAACAAATCTCTAGCAGACCACAACAGAATGCATCAAGAATACTTGAAGATTGGTGGCACTAACGCCAGTGCGCAGGCTCTTGGGGAGCACGCCCGTTGGTGTTTTCAGTTCAGGGATGAGCTGCGCCAGAAAGGAAATTTGGGGTGGGAATGGTTTCAATCTTGGGAGGAATTCGTCAACTGGCATACCTCAATACACAAAGATATTCCTGTTGAAGAATGGTTGTGATGTTGTATGCTCTTTTTGCCATGTTCATTAGCATTTACCAGGGTCAGATTGACATATTCTCTTGCCCGTGCTTATCAAGGGATACTCTGAACTAGTATCGCATCAAATCAGTGCTTGCACTTCTTGGAGGTTCGAGCGTGAGGTTCCTATGCTGGCTGCAATTTCGAGTTGCGGGGAGGTGCAGCAGCCATGTACGGGAAGCGGTATACCATAGAGTT
>Ga0209543_1000398_pt1 | contig 57832 bp, 37 predicted proteins | sample MesohylFT_FD_187296 | JGI IMG/M metagenome (GOLD analysis project Ga0209543, IMG submission 187296) | Host-associated microbial community of the marine sponge Aplysina aerophoba from Gulf of Piran - sponge mesohyl, lysed by freeze-thaw... | ecosystem: Host-associated > Porifera > Sponge >...
GCGGCAGCGGGCCTCTGGCGCGCCGCAGCCGATTTCGAGGATCCCCGCGACGCCGGCGGCGACAACACCTATGACGTGGTGGTGGTCGCCTCCGCGCCCGGCGGCGCCAGCGTCGCCGGAACGGTCGCGGTGACCGTCACCGACGTCGACGAGCCCGGCACGATCACCTGGTCGACCACCACCCCCCGCGTCGGCGAAGCCCTCACCGCGACGCTCACCGACCCCGATCAGCTCACCGCCGCGGTGTCGTGGGTCTGGGAGCGCTCCGCGGGACGCAACGCCTGGGCCGCCATCGACGGCGCCGCCGCCGCGGACTATGTCCCCACCGCCGCCGATGCGGGCGAGCACTTGCGGGCCACCGCCCGCTACGCCGACCGCCACAGCACCGCCCAGAGCGCCGCCGCCGCGCTGCACAACGTCGTGGTGGCCGACCTGCTGGCGTCGCTGACCGCCACCACCACCGACTCCCAAGCCTCCACCGGCGACACCGACTCCGACACAGACGGCGACTCCGGCACCGGGGACACAGGCACGGCGACTCCCGAGCAGGCACCGCCGACTCCGACACCGCCGACACCGACACAGACACAGACAGCGGCGGTGACTCCGGCACAGACAGCGACTACGGCAGCGGGGACTGCGGAGGGGTGGCGGCTGATGCGGCCGGGGTTCGACTCCGCGACGTTGCACTACTCGGTGGGCTGCGCCGACAGCGACACCATGACGCTGCGCTTCGCGGCGGCCGACGCCGCGAGCCGCCTCGCGGTCGACGGGGTCGCCTATGCGAACCCCGGCGCGGGCCGGGCGGTCACCGCCACGGTCGCCGTCGACGGCTCCAGCGATGTGGTCGTGTCGGTCAGCAACCGCGACGGTGCCGAGACCCGCTACGTCGTGCACTGCCTGCACGAGCGCCTCGACGCCTTCACCGCCCGGGCCTCGGCGGGGGCCACCGACGAGTTGCTGTTGGTGGCGCGGGAGCTGGACCTGCTGATCGTCGACGCGAACGCCGTGCCGCGCTGGCGTCTCGAGCTGACCGACGCGCGGGCGCGGAACTACTTCCGCTTCTACCGCGACGGCCCCGGCGGCGAGTACCGCTACTCGTACTCTTTGCGCGGGGGCCGCCACGTCGTCCTCGACGAGGACCTACAAGCCGTCGACGAGGTGACGACCGTCGACCCGCTGACGCATACCGCCATCCACGACTTCCGGGTGCTCGATGACGGCAACTACCTGCTGATCGCCTTCGAGGACGCCGTGCGCGACTTCAGCCGCCTGACCTTCCCCGGCGCGGACGGACAGCCCTTCACGGCCGAGACGGTCTCCACCGACTCGGCGATCCAGATCGTCACGCCGGGAGGCGAGGCGCGGTTGACCTGGAACGTGTGGGACCACCTCGCGCTGGAGGACTGCACCCAGCACTGGTTCCCGCCCGTCAACGCCCGCTGGGCCCACCTCAACTCCGTCGCCGTGCACAACGGCGAGATCGTGGCGTCGTTCCGGGGCTGCAACACGGTCCTGGGCATCGACGCGGCCACCGGCGCGGTGAACTGGCGCGTCGGCCCCACCAACGCCACAGAGCCCGGCTGGACGTCGCCCCCGCCCGACCCGGCCCCGCTGGAGATCACAGGCGACCCCCAGGACCAGTTCTGCGGCCAGCACGCCGCCTCGATCACACCCTCGGGCCGCCTGCTGGTTTACGACAACGGCGCCGACTGCTCACGCAACCCCTGGACCGGCAACAACCCCGTCCGCGCCGACCGCACCTACAGCCGCGCGCTCGAGTACCAGCTCGACTTCGACCACCGCGAGGCCGTCTACGTGCGCGAGCACTCCCTGGACGGCACCCGGGACCGCATCGGCTGGATCGGCGGCCACGTCGAGACGCTCGAGGGCGGCGACTGGCTCATCAGCTGGGGCTCGGATCTGCCGGAGTCCGAAAAGACGCCGCCCGGCCCGCCCTGGCCGGTGAACGACATCGCCACCGCCACCCAGGCCGACCCCGCCACCGGCGCCGAGAAACTCACCCTGCACTGGCCCCACCTCCCAGGACAGGTCATCCGCGTCACCGCCATGCCCGCCTGGGCCCTCGCCCGCCAGCCCCGCACCCTCGCCGCAACCATCCACACACCCGACGACTTCCACACCGGCCCCGCCGACCGGCCCCAGATCGTCGTGACCTTCGACCACCCGATCCGTGACTTCGCCGCGACCTCACCCTCGCTCAGCGTCCGCGGCGCGACCGTCACCACCGTCGCACCCCGCACCGCCGCCGGCGAGCCCGCGCACACCTACACGGTCACCCTCGCGCCCTCGCGCGACCAGGCGATCACCTTCGAACTCCTCGCCGGCCGGCCCTGCGACACCGGCGGCATCTGCACCGCCGACGCAACCACGCTCTCCGGCGTCCTCCCCGCCCTCGACATCGCGACACGGGCCGGCGCGGCGCAGGCGGCTCTGTGGTTCGGGGCCACCACCACAACCTCGGCCGACTCCAATGTGCCGGCGGACGCGGCGCGCAGCAGCGCCGGCCATGTGCTGTCGAGCGCCAAGACCGGCGCGGTGCTCGACGAGACCGCCTCAGACACCGCCAAGACCGGCTCAGACACCGCCAAGACCGGCGCGGTGTTCGGCGTGGCCGGCGCGGCGGCCTTCGAGGTAGCTGAGGGCGCCACTGCGGTAGCGACACTGACCGCCGCCGGCACCGCGGGCGACAGTGTCAGGTGGGCTCTCGTGGGCGGCGCCGACCGCGACCATTTCACCCTCAGCACAGGTGGCGTGTTGGCCTTCGCCGGCGCCAAGGACTTCGAGAACCCCGACGACGCCGACGGCGACGGCTCCTATGAGCTGACCGCGCAACCATCGGGCGGCGGCCGTGTCGATGTGGTGGTGACCGTCGTCAACGTGATCGAGCTCACCGCCATGACGGGTCCGTCGCGGGTGAGCGTCGCGGAGAACGACTACGGACAGGTCGCGGCCTTCTCGGCGTCGTCGCAGGCTGACCGGACAGGCGTCCACTGGAGCCTGGCCGGCTGGGACGAGACCCATTTCAGCATCGACGCCCCGCCGGGGGTGCTGCGCATCCGCCCGCACGCCGACGCCGAAGCGGCACGTGGCCTCTGGCGCGCCGCAGCCGATTTCGAGGATCCCCGCGACGCCGGCGGCGACAACACCTATGACGTGGTGGTGGTCGCCTCCGCGCCCGGCGGCGCCAGCGTCGCCCGTACGGTCGCGGTGACCGTCAACGACGTCGACGAGCCCGGCGCCATCACCTGGTCGAGCACCACACCCCGTGTCGGCGAGGCCCTCACCGCGACGCTCACCGACCCCGATCAGGTCACCGACGCGGTGTCGTGGGTCTGGGAGCGCTCCGCGGGACGCAACGCCTGGGCCGCCATCGACGGCGCCGACGCCGCGGACTACGTCCCCACCGCCGCCGACGCGGGCGAGCACCTGCGGGCCACCGCCCGCTACGCCGACCGCCACGGCACCACCCAGAGCGCTGTCGCCGCGCTGCACAACGTCGTGGTGGCCGACCTGCTGGCGTCGCTGACCGCCACCACCGGCGACTCCCAAGCCTCCACCGGGACTCCGACCACAGACGGCGACTCCGACACCGGCGACACAGGCACGGCGACTCCCGAGCAGGCACCGCCGACACCGACGGCGACACCGACACCGGCACCGACACCGACACCGGCGGCGAGTCCGACACAGACAGCGACACCGGCACAGACGCCGACACCGGCACCGACAGCGACGCCGACACCGGCGACGGCGACTCCGACACCGGGGACTGCAGCGGGGTGGCGGCTGATGCTGCCCGGGTTCGATCCCCGCACGCTGCACTACTCGGTGGGCTGCGCCGACAGCGACACCATGACGCTGCGCTTCGCGGCGGCCGACACCGCGAGCCGCCTCACCGTCGACGGGGTCGCCTATGCGAACCCCGGCGCGGGGCGGCCGGTCACCGCCGCGGTCGCCGTCGACGGCTCCAGCGATGTGGTCGTGTCGGTCGCCAGCCGCGACGGCGCGGAGACCCGCTACGTCGTCCACTGCCTCGACGAGGATCTCGACCCGTTCACCGTCACCAAATCCGACGGCGCCACCGAGCAGTTGCTGCTGGTGACCCGCGGCGACGACCTGCTGATCCTCGACAACAACGGCGTGCCCCGCCGACACATCAGGCTCGAAGCCCCCGAGACAGCGCGCGGCTACTTCCGGTTCTACGGCGACGTCGGCGGCGAGTACCGCTACTCCTACAGCGTCGTGGCCGACAGGGGCTGGGTCGCCGCCGGCCGCCACATCGTGCTCGACGAGAACTTCGAGCCCATAGACGAGGTGACCACGGTCGCGCCGCTGACCCACACCGGCACCCACGACTTCCGGGTGCTCGACGACGGCAGCTACCTGCTGATGGCCTTCGAGGAGGCCGTCAGAGACTTCTCCCACCTCACCTTCCCGGCCATAAACGGCGAACCGTTCGGCGCCGAGACCACCTCGGTCGACTCGGCCATCCAGGTCGTCACCCTCGACGGCGAGGCGCGGTTGACGTGGAACTCCTATGACCACATTCCGCTGGAGGACTGCACCCACCACTGGTTCCCGCCCTACACCCCCCGCTGGGCCCACGTCAACTCCACGGCCGTGCACAACGGCGAGATCGTGGCGTCGTTTAGGGGCTGCAACACCGTCCTGGGCATCGACGCGGCCACCGGGGCGGTGAACTGGCGCGTCGGCCCCACCAACTCCGACGAGCCGGGCTGGGCGTCGCCTACCCCCGATCCCGCCCCGCTGGAAATCGTCGGCGACCCGCAAGGCCAGTTCTGCGGCCAGCACGCCGCGCAGGTGACCGCCGACGGCCGGCTGCTGGTGTACGACAACGGCTCCGACTGCTCCCGCAACCCCTGGACCGGCAACAACCCCCTGCGCCCCGACCGCACCTACTCCAGGGCGGTGGAGTACCAGCTCGACTTCGACGCCGGCGAGGCCGTTTACGTGCGTGAGCACTCCCTGGGCGGCACCCAGGACCGCATCGGCTGGATCGGCGGCCACGTCGAGACGCTCGAGGGCGGCGACTGGCTCATCAGCTGGGGCACGGAGCGGAGCGAGGGCGAAACGCCGCTCGGCCCGCCCTGGCCGGTGAACGACGTCGCCTCGGTCACCCAGGTCGATCCCGACACCGGCGCCGAGAAGCTCACCCTGCGCTGGGATGTGCCACGGCAACAGGAGATCCGCGTCACTGCCATGCCCGCCTGGGCCCTCGCCCGCCAGCCCTGCGCCGCCGTCGAGACCTCACCAACAACTCGGCACCACAGGTGCCTGCCCCAGCCCACAAGACCTGCAAGGAACTGATACGCCATGCCCGATAGCACCCCCTCCGCGCAGTCCCCGCCCGACCCGGCCGCTCCACAGACCGCCCGCCCCCGAGGGCCGCGGCGGCCACGCCGCCGCCGGTGGATCCCGCTCTTGGCCTTCGCGTTGATCGCGCAGGCGCTGGCCCTCGCCCCGGTCGGCCCGCAGCCCGCCCAGGCCCAAAGCACCGCCACCACTCTGGTGAGCAACACCGGCCAGACCGCCGACAACTACATCACTATTTACCAGAACTTTGCTGCTACGTCGTTCACCACGGGCAGCAACGCCGGCGGGTACACGCTGACGAGCGTCGAGTTCGTCGCGAAACGGGCCCTGAACGCCACACAAACCGCGAAGGCCGTGTTTCAGCTGTGGTCGGGCACCACCTCGGGCGGGCCGAACGAGAAGGTGGCGGACCTGACCGCGCCCTCCACCATCCCCGAAAGCACGGTGTCGTTAACGCCGTCGACCGCCACGACCCTCAAAGCAAGCACGACCTACTACGTCGTCATGGGCTCGACCAGCGGCAACGAGTTCCAACTCGACGATTTTCGGCCGAGCAGAACGGCCTCGGACAGCGAGGACACGGGCGGTGCCACGGGCTGGAGCATAGGAGACAGCTACTGGTATGGAGGGGGCAATGACCCGGACTCCCTGTCAAGCTCGTCATGGACCGAGGACGGAGCCGAATACGGAACCCCAGTTCTCCAGATCGCCGTCAAGGGCACGGCGGTGAACTCCTCCACGCCGGTCAGCAACCTAAACCAAGGAGCCGAAAATCCTCGTAGCACCGTTGGCTCGACTACGATCTACGCGACAAGCTTCACGGTGGGCGGCGTCGGTTACACGCTGTCGAGCGTCGATTTGGTTATGCCGGAGCGGAGCGCCACTCAGGCCGGGGTCACCCGCGTGGAGCTGTGGTCGGCCGCCTCGACTGGCGCGCCGGACTCGAAACTCGCGAGCCTGACCGGGCCCAATTCCTGGTCGGCGGGCACGGTGTCGTTCACCGCGCCGGCGAGCACGACCCTGACGGCGAACGCGACCTACCACGTCGTGGGTTACACCACCAACGACTCCCAATCATTCGGGGCCAGTTCCACAGATTCAAACGCCGAGGACAGCGGCGGCGCGGCCGGCTGGAGCATCGGTGACAACATATGGCACAAGAGCGGGAGTGACCCGAGCTCCGCGGCAGCATGGGAGGAGCCGGACCCGGACATTTACACCGAGGCCCTAAGATTTGCCGTCAAGGGCGCGGCGGCGGGGTCGACGCCGACGCAGTCTGATGATGCGACGCTGTCGGCGCTGACGGCGTCGGGCAGCACTGATGGGACTACTTTCAGTGCGTTGACGGGCGCGGATGCGCTGGTTCCGACGTTCGATGCGGCCACCGCCGGCTACCGGGCGACGGTGGGCGACGACACCACCCATGTGAAGCTGACGCCCACGGTGAATGAGAGCAACGCCACGGTGAAGGTCGGCAAGGCGGGCACCACGCTGGCGGCGGTGGACAGCGCCACCGCGTCGGACCCGATCAGCCTCGACGTGGGCGACAACGAGATCACCGTGGAGGTCACCGCCCAGGACGGCACCACCAAGGAGTACACCGTCACGGTGCGAAGGGTGCCGTCGGGCACCCGGTGGCACGCCACGCTGGTGCCTGAGTCGAGGGAGGCGAGCGGCAATACTTTTGTCGGCTGCGTGGATGCGGCCACTTGCTTGGCGTCGATGACACTGCAGGAATTCACGATCGGTGCCGCCAACACCGTCACGAAAGCGGAATTGCGGACGGACAACAACAGTTTCGAAGTGCACTTCGATAACTTGCCGCACCTTTCGCTTCAGGGACTGAAGTTCTGCGCCGGCGGGACCGCTTTCACGATCATCAGCAGCAGGCTCCTTACCGCCACCAGCGCGTTGGGGTGGACCGCGAACGTGCCGGTGTCGCTGAGCATCGGCACCTCGTGCACCGCGGCCATGCAGGCCTCGGACGCGACGCTGTCGGCGCTGGCGGCGTCGGGCAGCACTGACGGGACCAGTTTCAGTGCGTTGATCGAAGCGGATGCGCTGCGGCCGACTTTCAGTGTGGCTGTCACCGGCTACCGGGCGACGGTGGGCAACGACACCACCCACGTGAAGCTGACGCCCACGGTGTCAGCAAGCAACGCCACGGTGAAGGTCGGCAAGGCGGACACGACGCTGGCGGGGGTGACCAGCGGCTCGGCGTCGGACGCGATCGCCCTCGACGTGGGCGACAACGAGATCACCGTGGAGGTCACCGCCCAGAACGGCACCACCAAGCAGGAGTACACCGTCACGGTGCGAAGGGTGCCGTCGGGCACCGAGTGGCACGCCACGCTGAATCCGCAGAGTTTTTCTGGAAGTACTGGCTGTGAGGACGCTCAGAGCGGTGTCGGAGATAAGTGCTCCGCCACGGAGACGCTCAGCGAAGACGAATTCAGCATTGGCGGAACGAGCTACGGCGTTTACGGAGTGAGGCTGACCTCTTCCACCCTCGCGTTCTTCCTTGATTCCAACGACCCCACGTTCAGCGACCTTTCGCTGTGCGTGGGCGACTCGTCCTTCGCCTTTGGGGACGCCACGATCGATACAACTCTTGATTCCGCAACATGGTCGCCCGTCACCCTGTCGTTGAGCGTCGGCACCCTCGTGTCGGTGACCATCGGCACCTCCTGCACGCAGGTCACGACCCAGCCGACGATCACGCTGACCTCGAGCGCCGGTGACAGTGTCGCTGAGTCGGTGGGGTCGGTGACGATCACCGCGACGCTGAGCGAGACGGCCACGAGCAACGTGACGGTGTCGCTGGCCCGCCAGGGCGCGTCGACGGCGACGGCGACTTCGGATTACACGCTGGCGGGGTCGATCACGGTCACCTCGGGCACCACGGCGGGGACGGCGACTTTGTCCGTCGTCAATGACTCGGTTGTTGAGGCTGATGAGACGCTGGTGTTGGAAGCCACCGCGGGCGGGTATACGGCGGGGTCGTTGACGGTGACGATCACCGACAACGACACGCCGGCCGCGCCGGGGGCTCTGGCGGCGTCGGGTGACGGCAAGCTGGACGTGACCTGGACCGCGCCGATGGGCGTGTTGAGCGCGGACCGCTATGACGTGCATTACACGTCCAACACCACGGTGGCCGACAGTGCGGCGGTGCAGACGGTGTCGGCCGCGGCCGGGTGGCTGGACACAGGCCACACCGGCTCGACGCCGAAACATGAGATTGCGAGCCTGAACAACGGCACCCCGTATCGGGTGCGGGTGCGTGCGGTGAGCGCGGCCGGCAACGGCGCCTGGGCACATAAGACGGCCACACCGGCGGCCGCGACGCTGCCGACGATCACACTCGCCGTGAACGACGCCGACAACACCGTGGTTGAGGGCAACACCGACCACGCTTTGACGTTGACGGCGACGTTGAGCGAGACGGCCACGAGCAACGTGACGGTGACCGTCACCCGCCAGAGCGCCTCGACGGCGACCGCGACGGACGATTACACGCTGGCCGCTTCGATCACGGTCTCGTCGGGCGCCACCGCGGGGTCGGCGACGTTGACGATCAAGGGCGACCGGATCGATGAGGGCACCAGCGAGACGCTGGTGCTCGGTGCCACCGCGGCGGGTCACCAGGCCAGCGCGGACCTGACACTCACGATCACTGATGACGACCGGGCGGGGGTGACGGTGAGTGAGACGACGCGCTCGGTCGAGGTGGGCGACACGGCCACCTACACGGTCAAGTTGACTTCGCAGCCGACGGCGAACGTGGCGGTCGCGGCGACGAGCAGCACGACGACCAAGGCGACGGTCACGCCTGCGACGCGCACGTTCACGGCGGCGAACTGGAGCACGGCGCAGACCTTCACGGTGCGCGGCGAGGCGGCGGGCACGTCGACGATCACGCACCGCGCGACCAGCACCGACACCAAATACCCGTCGTCGCTGGCTATCGGGCAGGTCGCGGTGACGGTGACCGCCGCGCCGGCCGCGCCGGCGGCGCCGGGGGCTCTGATGGTGGACGCGGGCACCGAGAAGCTGGAGTTGACCTGGATGAAGCCGGCGGGTTCGGTGACGAGCTATGAGGTGCATTTCACCTCCGCTGACGCGCTGGTGGGGGGCGACAATGTGCAGAACGCCGATGCGGCGTCGGGCAACGATGCGGCGGTGAAGTGGGTGGTGTCGAGCCGCGGTGCGCTGGGCACGGCCGCCAAGCACACCCTTTCGAGTTTGACTGCGGGCACGCTGTATCGGGTGCGGGTGCGTGCCGTGAACGCGGTGGGCAACGGTGCCTGGGTGTTCGCCACGGGCACGCCCACGGCGCTGCCGTCGATCACGCTCACCAGCAACGACACCGACAGCCGGCTGTCTGAGAGCGGCTCGGTGACGCTCACCGCGACGTTGAGCACCGCCGCGGGCGCCGACGGGGTGACGGTCACCATCGCGCGTCAGAGCGCGTCGACGGCGGCGGTGACTTCTGACTATTCGCTGTCGTCGGCGACGATCACGATCTCCTCAGGCGACAGCGCGGGAACGGCGACGCTCACGGTCGTCTCCGACGACGTGGACGAGAACGACGAGACGATCGTGCTGGGCGCCACCGCGCCGGGCCACAACTCTGGTTCGTTGACGCTCACGATCGTCGACGACGACAACGCCGGGGTGACCATCAGCGAGACGGCGCGCACCGTCGAAGTCGGCGAGACGGCCACCTACACGGTCAAGCTGACTTCGAAACCGACCGCGAACGTGTCGATCGCCGCGGCGAGCAGCGCGACGGCGAAGGCGACGGTCACGCCCGCGACGCGCACTTTCACACCGGCGAACTGGAGCACGGCGCAGACGTTCACGGTGCGCGGCGTGGCGACGGGCGCGTCGACGATCACGCACCGCGCGACCAGCACCGACACCAAGTATCCGTCCTCGCTGGCTATTGGGCAGGTCGCGGCGACGGTCACCGCGTCGACGAAGACCTATGAGATCACCGCGACCGCGACGGTGGCTGAGGACGTGTCGGGCGGCAACGTGGCGTTGACGGTGACACTGGGCCGCCCCGCACAGGGTGCGAGCGGTCACACGCTCACGGTGACCTACGCCAACCAGGGCACCACCACCAACCCGGATCGGGGAACGGCGCCCACCTCGGTGACGGTCGCCCAGAACGCCACCACCGCGACACTCAACGTGGCGATCACCGACGACGATCTGGTCGAGGGCGCCGAGAAGTTCACCGTCACCATCACAAGCAGCACGTCGGGCTGGAACCCGAAGTCGACCGGCGCCAATGTGGCCACGGTCACGATCACCGACGACGACGCAGCCGCGGCCAAGATCGCGTTCGGCGCCAGCGCGGCGGCGACCGCGGCGCACACCGTCACCCTGAGCCTCCCCCCGAATCGTGGAGAGGTGGTTAGGCTGCGTTGGCTAGTTCGTAGTCTTTGGGGCTGAGCATGTTGTTGGTGGAGTGTAGGCGCTTGGTGTTGTACCAGGTGTCGATCCAGGCGGCGATGTCGGCTCGGGCCTGGTCTCGGGTCCGGTAGCGGCGCCGTGAGATCCGCTCGTGCTCGAGGGTGGAGAAGAACGACTCCGCGGCGGCGTTGTCGAGCGCGCAGCCGACGCGTCCCATCGACTGGGTGATCCCGAGCCGCCCGCACGCTGCGGCGAACGCGTCGGAGGTGTACTGGGAGCCCTTGTCGGTGTGGAAGATCACCCCGGCGACGTGGCCGCCGCGGGCTGCGGCGGCCATGTTGATCGCGGCGGTGGCGAGCTCGGCGGTCGGGTAGGTGTCGGAGGTGGCGTAGCCCAGCATGCGCCGCGAGTACAGGTCCTCGACTGTGGCGAGGAACACCGGTCCCTCGTCGGTGTCGACCTGTTTGAAGTCGCCGCACCACTTCTGGTCGGGCCCCTCGGCGGTGAAGTCCCGCCTCAGCAGGTCAGGCACCGGCGCGGCGGCCTTGTCGGGGCGGGTCAGGCCCCGCCGGCGCCGCTTGGGAGAGCGTCCTTGCAGGCCCTGGCGGGCCATGGAGGCCTCCACGGTCTTCTTGGACACCGCCAGGCCGTCTCGGCGCAGCTGGGCGCGCACCCGCGGCGAGCCGTAGGTGCCCCCCGACGCGTCGAAGCAGGCCTTGACCGCGGCGTCGATCTCTGCTCGGCGCCGCTGCGCCGGCGTCGGCGGCCGACCCCGCCACTTGTAGAACGTCGAGGGCGCCACCCCCAGCGCGCGGCAAGACACAGCATGAGGCACACCGTGATCGGTCCTCTGGGCCGCGATGAACCCTGCTGTCATCGCGTTGCCTCCTTGACCCACAGGACCACCGATCGTTTGAGCACATCACGCTCCATCTCCAGCTCCGCGCAGCGGCGGCGCAGCCGCACCAGCTCGGCCCTGTCGTCAGAGCTCAGGCCCTCGGCCTCGCCCCGCTCGATGCGGTCCTTGCGGACCCAGTTCCCCAGAACCCCCGCGCCGATCCCGAGCTCGCGGGCGATCTCAGCGATCGGCCTTCGCGTCTCCCGGACGATCCGCACAGCACCGGCTCTGAACTCCGGGTCGTACTTGCGTCGTGGCTGTGACATAGCGTCTCCTCATAGACGATGTCTCCACGATTCGGGGGGATACCCAACCCAGTCCGAGAACGGGGCGAGCGCGCAGGTCAGCAACGCGGGCCAGATGTCAGGCGGTGGGGAGCACGTAAACGTCGTGGCGAAGGCCCAGGGGTTCACGACGGGCGGCACGTCGGGGGGCTACGTCCTGTCGAGCATCACGCTCAACGTTGACGCCCATTACACGTTCTTTGACGTGTTGCAGGCGGAGCTGTGGTCGGCGGCGGGCGCGGGCGGCCCGGGCTCGAAGGTCGTGTCCCTGATCGCTCCCCAGATCCCCTCCGTGTCGAACACCGCCCCGGGGGCGCTGGTGTTCGCCGCGCCGGCGAACACGAGGCTGTCGGCGGGCACGACCTACTACGTCGTGTTGTACGCCGCGTCCTCAGACAATTCTGTAGTTCCTTTCTCGCACACCGCTTCGGACAGCGAGGACGCGGGCGCCGCGACCGGCTGGAGCATCGAGGACAACCTCTGGGAGTCGTCGGCCAGACACCCCGCGACGTGGTCGGAGAACCTCTACGACCGTGCGTTCCGTATCGCCGTGAACACGGCTGCCGCGGCGACGGTGGAGGTGCCGGTCACGATCAGCGCGCTGCCGCAGTCGAGCACGACCTTCGCGATCGAGGTGCTGACGGCGGGCGACCATCCGGCCACCAAAGACACCGACTACACCATCCCCGCGTCGGTCACCTTCGGGCCCGGCGACAACATGTCCAAGAACGTGACCCTCGCGATCACCGACGACGCGCTGGTCGAGTTCGACGAGACGATCATGTTGCGCATCGCGGCGGCCGATGACCCCGTCAACGACTTGGGCGACCACTACACGCGCCACACGAACGGGTCGCAGGCGACGGTCACCATCGCAGACGACGAGGCCCCCGCGGCGAGGGTCGCGTTCGGCGACGACGGCGGCCGCGCCGCGGTGTACACCGCCGCCCACGCCGAGTCGGTCGACCCGACAGTGGCGGTGAGCGTCACCGCGCTGCCTTCGGTGTCGACGACGTTCGTGATCGAGGTGAGCGGCGGCACCGCCACCGAGGGCAGCGGCGACGACTTCCGCATCGCCACCAAAGCAGTGACCTTCGGACCCTCTGACACGACCAGGACCAAGAACCTGAGCATCGACTTCAACGACGACAGCCTCGTGGAGGACGACCAGACGATCATGCTGCGCGTCGCCGCGGCCGGCGACCCCGCCACCACAGTCGAGGACCTCTACGGCCGCCACGCCAACGGCTCACAGGCAACAGTCACCATCGAAGACGACGAAGCCGACGAGGCGAAGGTCGCGTTCGGTGCGAACGCGGCGGCGACCGCGAAGCTGACGCGCACGCCCGGCGAGGAGTCGGGCTCGCTGAGCGTGCCGATCACGATCAGCGCCGCCCCCGAGCAAGACACTGCTTTCACCGTCGCGGTGTCGGGCACAGCCACCCAGGACAGCGACTACACGATCGCGGCGGAGACGTTCACCTTCACCAAGACCAGCGGGTTGACCCAGAACCTCCAGGTCACGCTCACCAACGACATGTTGGTCGAGGACGACCAGACGATCGAGCTCGAGATCGCGTCGGGCACGGGCTTTTTCTCCAAGTACCAGCGCGACGCCCTGGGCAAGCTGGCTGTGGTGACGATCGACGACGACGAGTCCGAGACGGCCAAGATCGCGTTCGGCACGAGCGCCGCCTCGACCGACGGGCACACCGCGGCGGTCGCTGAGACCGTGACCGGCGGCGACTTGAGTGTGCCGGTCACGATCAACCATCTCCCCGAGAGCAGCGTCACCATCGCCGTCGAGGTGCTCGACGCCAGCACGGCCCGCGACGCCGACGACGCGAACAACGCCACCGGCAACCCGAAGGATTACACGATCGCGACGAAGTCGGTGACCTTCGAACCCGGCGGCGACAAGACCCAGAACCTGACCGTGAGCATCGCCGACGACGACGTGGAGGAGGACCCCGAGACGATCGAGCTGAGCATCGCCGCCGCCGACACCACCGTCGACGACCTCGGCGACTACTACCTGCGTCACGCCGACGGGGCGACCTCCGAGGTCACGATCACGTCCGAGGACGCGGTGTCTGAGGTGGTTTTGTCGATGACGTTGGCACGCCAGCCCGGCGGGGACCGGGCCTATCTGGCGTCGGAGGGCACCCAGGCGACGGTGACCGCCACCTCCGACATCCCTGTCGGTCCCGGCGGGTGGGTGGTGACTGCTTCGTCGCCGCTGCGCTACCCGATGACCCAGGGTCCGATCTGTGCCGCCAACGGCGGTCGCGGCCAACTCGACGGATGGGCCTGCCCGAACGACTTCAGGCTGCCCCCGGCGTTCACCATCGAGGAGGGCCAGACTGCCGCCACCGCCAAGCTGACGATCGTGTCCGACACCCGCACCGAGGTCAACGAGGAGCGGATGGTGTTGACCGCCTCCGCGGCGCGCGGGACACGCGAGCTGTCCACCAACCGTTTGAGTCTGCGGTTGAGGGATTCCGGTGCGGGCCTGTCGATCGACGTTGGAGACAGCGGCCTGGAGCTTCTGCCCGGCGAGGCGGGCGCCTACCGGGTGTCGCTGCGCTCACAACCCTCCGCGAACGTGGTCATCACCCCCACTAGCGGCGACACCGACACCGCCACGGTGTCGGGGGCGTTGACGTTCACCGACACCAACTGGCAGACCCCCCAGGAGGTGACCGTCACCGCGGTCGCCGCCGGAGCGGTCACCGTCACCCACACCGTGGCCTCCACTGACAGCGTCTATGGCAGTTTGGCGTCGCCGGGTTCGGTGGCGGTGAAGGTGGCCGCGCCGGTCAAGGAGTACCGCATCGAGCCCTCCGGCTCAGGCGCCGAGGGCGACACCGTCGAGCTCGAGATCACCCTCGGCGCCCTGGCGCCCGCCGGCGGCCTGGAGTTCACCGTGGACCGCAGCCGCAACCATGCCCGCCGCTACACCATCTCGCCAGCGCCCTCCCAGGGCCCCGAAGCGAACCTCGCCGACGCCGCCGCGGATCTCGCCGCACCGGCGGCGACGGTGACCGTGGCGGTGGGCGAGCGGCGTGTCACCCTCTCTGAGGTGTTGGCCGATGACGATTTGATCGAACCTGACGAGCACTACTACGTCGAGATCTCCACCACCGCCGCGGGCTGGAACGCCGAGACACGAACCCGCAATGACCGCACTGAGCGGTACTGCCGTGAGGACGCCGCCTGCGCCAGGGTCACCATCGCCGACACCGACGCCGCCACCGCCCGCATAGCGTTCGGAGACAGCACCGCCGACGGCGCCGCCGCGCACACCGCGTCGGTCGGTGAGGGCGGCGCCAGCATCGACGTGGCCGTCACCGTCAGCGCCCTGCCCCACACCGCCACCAGCTTCGACGTCACCGTCACCGGCGGCACCGCCACCGAAGGCGACGACTACACCATCGCCACCAAGACCGTCACGTTCGGGGGGACGCCCACCACCGACACCGCCACCACCAAGAACATCGCCATCACCATCACCGACGACACCGTGAGCGAAGGCGACGAGACCATCGAACTGCGCATCGCCGCGGCCGCCGACCCGCCGGTGGGCCTCGCCGACCGCTACCAGCGCCACCCCGCCGCGTCGACCGCCACCATCACCATCACCGACAACGACGGCGCCGTAGTCCTCAGCACCGCCGGCGTGACCCTCAGACCCGGCGCCAGCGGCGACTACACCATAAAACTGGGCACCCGGCCCGCCACCGACGTGACCGTCACACCCACCAGCGACGACACCGACAAAGCGACCGTGTCCGGGGCGCTGACCTTCACCAGCGCCAACTGGGACCAGCCCCAGACAGTCACCGTCACCGGCGTCGCCGACGGCACCGCCACCATCAGCCACACCGTCAGCGGCGCAGACCCCTCCTACCCCGCCGACCTGACCGTCGCCGACGTCGACGTCACCGTCGCAGCCACCACCACCGCGACGCTGTCGGTCGCCCCCAACCCGGTGCGCGAAGGCCAAAGCGTGACCGTCACAGTCACCCTCTCAGAAGCAGCCGGGACCACCAAGACGCTCCCCATCGTGCTCGGCGCCGCAGGCGACACCGCCGAGACCGGCGACCACGCAACCCTCGCCAACATCGCGGTCACCGCCACCGGCACCGTGTTTAGGGCCACGATCGGCACCAACCACGACACCGACACCAAAGACGAGACGTTCACCGTCGCGCTCGGCGACCTCACCGCGTTGGGCTCGCTGTCCGCCGGGTCCCCCAACTCGGCGCAGGTCACCATCACCGACGACGACCCGCCACAGGCGCTGCGCCTCACAGTACGGCCCGCCAACAACGCGCTCAACCTCACCTGGACCCTGCCCACCGGCGACGAGATCACCGGCTACACCGTCGAGTACAAGACCAGCGACGCCCCCGACACCGCCGCCACCACCCCAGAGGACCCCGCCACCGGCTGGGTCACCGTCCCCCACACCAGCACCGCCCGCACCGCCACCATCACCGGACTCGACAACGGCACCACCTACAACGTGCGCATAACCCCACAAGGCACACCCGACATCACCGGCGCAGTCACCGCCAGCGGCACACCCCGCCAACGGCAACCCACCAGACCCACAGGAGACAGCCCCACAGGAGGCGGACCCGGCGGACCCACCGGAGGCGGACCAACAGACACCGACACCGAACCCGACACCGCCGACTTCGCCGACGTCGACACCGACAACATCCACGCCGCCAACATCGCCGCCATCCACAAAGCCGGCATCACCACCGGATGCGCCACCCGACCCCAACTCAGATACTGCCCCAACCAGCCAGTCACACGCGCCCAAATGGCCACCTTCCTCACCAGAGCCCTCAAACTCGACACCGCCGGTGACCCACCCCAATTCGCCGACGTCAACACAAACAACATCCACGCCGCCAACATCGCCGCCATCCACAAAGCCGGCATCACCACCGGCTGCAGCCAAACCGGCACCCAGACCAGCTACTGCCCCAACCAACCAGTCACACGCGCCCAAATGGCCACCTTCCTCACAAGAGCCCTCAAACTCGACACCCCGACCGACCCCGTCGAGTTCGCCGACGTCAACACAAACAGCGTCCACGCCGCCGCCATCGCCGCCATCCACAAAGCCGGCATCACCGCCGGATGCGCCACCACCCCACTGCGGTTCTGCCCCAACCAGCCAGTCACCCGCGCCGAAATGGCCACCTTCCTAACCAGAGCCCTCAAACTCGAATAAGCACACCCACGGTCATCTCCGCCACTTCCGGCGCCGCGCCAACAGACCACGCCCGCCCCAAAGCAAGCTCGTCGGCGCGGTCGAACTGGCGGACATGGCCCCAGCTGAACGACCGCAGCCGCGTCCTCAAAGTAGAAGGCGCCGACACCACAGACGGCAGCACCTGTGCCGCGGACCCGGCCCGCGCGAATGCATTCCGTTTCGCAGGATCCCAGCTGCGGACGCCGCATCTGCTCGCGCCGGGTAGTGCCAGCTGACAGAGTGTTGCCAGAATGGTCAACACTCTGTAGAGTGCGCTCATGGGAAGCGCTGGCCGGGTGGCTGATGTTCTGCGCAAGGCCCGTGAGGCCAACGGTCGGTCGCTACGCGGTGCGGCGAAGGAGTTGGGGGTGGATCCGTCGTATCTGTCCCGGGTCGAGTCGGGGGAACGGCCGCCGTCGCCGGGTCTGTGTGAGCGTGCCGAGAGCCTCTATGGGCTCGACGGCGACACTGTTGCTCTGTCGGCTGGGCAGGTTCCAGCTGATGTGGTGGAGATTCTCAGGCAGCATCCCGAGTTGCTGGCTGAGATCAGGGCCAGGCATGGCCGGCGTTGCTGACGCTTACCCGCCGGGAGACACCACCGTTGAACATGTCGACGGGGATCTGCTGCAGGCACGGGCCTTCGTCCGTGCCCATCCCGACTCGCCCACCGCTCAGGCGAGGCTAGCGAGCAGCGAGATCAGCTTCGGGCATCGGCTCAGCGCCCTCGAGGCTGCCCAGCGAGTCGTAGCGCACGACACCGTCGACGCTCCGGCGCTGATGGTCGCGGCACAGATCCTTGTGGCGCTTGGCGAGGTCGCCTCCGCTCAGGAGGCGCTGCACAAACTGCTCGCAGCAGACGCCACCGGAACCGGCTCCAGAAGCGCAGCCGCGGTGCTGGCGGCGCGCATAGCCGCGCACCAGGGAGACCCGCACGAGGCGCTGGAGCTTCTATCCAAGAGTGCCACCCAGGCAGCGTTGGCTCTCAAGGGGGTCCTGCTGGTGCAGGTGGGCCGTTACCACGACGCCATACGGGTGTTGCGAGAGGCGCTGAGGGAGGTACCCGACGCCCCCGATGCTTTGGGTGCCCTCGGGTACGCATACGCAGCTGTGGGCTCCGTCGGCAAGGCCAGCCGTGCGATGACAGCCGCGGCGGTGCTTGACCCAGCTGACCGCTCAGCCGGTTTGAACCTGGCCGCTTCGCTGATCTCACAAGGCAGGGCCTCCGACGCTGTCGCGGCCGTTGACCGTCTGATCGGTTACCACCCCAACGACATCGGTCTGGAGCGCTTTGCGGCTGCGGCAATGCACGCCGACGGTGACACCGCCGGGGCGCTGCGTCGGCTCAGAAGGGCGAAGATGTCGCGGGCGGCCCGTAACGCGTCGGCTGCCCGAAGGGAGGAGCTCGGGCTCGACATCTTGTTGCTGGACATCCCGCCGTTGGCCCGGAGCGAAGTGTTCGCCGCCGCGGCTGCAGCGCTACAGCGTTGCGACCACCGCAGTGAGACGATCGCCCGCACGCTCGTTGCCACGGCACCGACGACCAAGGATCTGTCGACGCTGGAGACGGCCTACGGCGAACTGCGCCAGCACCACGACACCGCAGCGCTGTTGTTCCTTGAGAGCAAGGTGGCGTTCCTGCGCTTGGAGTTTGACCGATGCACCGAAGCAGCCGTGGAGTGGGCACATCGCGAACCATTCTCTGTTGAAGCGCACATCACCGCCACCTACATGCTGTCTCTGCACGCCGGCGACTACCGGCAGGCGGCTCAACTGGGACGGGCGGGACTTAGACGCGGCATCCACAACGACACGCTACGCAACAACGTCGCTTTCGCTCTCGCTATGAACGCGAAGCCCGACGAAGCCGCACGCTTTCTTCCCGACCCCTCAGAATACGAACCAGCACTCGCGACGGCCGGACTCATTGAGGCGGTCCGCGGCAACCTCGACCGAGGTATCGCGATGTACGAAGACTGTGCACGCCGGCTGCGCGACAAAGGACACCATGATCTAGCCGATCTCGTCGGCCTTCACCGGGTCCTCGCTGAGATCACAGCCGGTCAAACGATCCCTGAGGACCGGTTGACCGGCTTCGGGGACAGCGCAGCGGTCACCGATCCTGATCGTGCGATCGTCTGGGGCGCCATCGCACGCGAGCGGTCGCGTCAGCCATAGCGGATGCCCGAGGGCACCTCGACAGTAGAGGCAGCCAGCCGAGCAGAGGGCTGGTGTGGCAACTGGAATCGATGCCTCACATCCCTGCCACTGTGGCGAGCCTGTGGTTCTCGATCTGGTTGTGAATCACCTGCGTGGACACGCCGAACTCCTCGGCGAGATCATCGACCTGTTCACCATCCACTGTTGTCGTGCCAGTCAAATTGGAAGTTGATGGCAGTCATCAGTGCGCTACCAGCCGCGCCTGGTCGCGGCGGTCAGAGAGCGCCGTCTACGGTGATGCGAACGAGGGTGCGCTCGACGTCGCCGTAGTCGTGCACGCCGTAGTGCATGGTGCAGCGGTTGTCCCACGCCACGAGATCCCCGGGGGTCCACGAGTGGCGGTAGACGTTGTCGGGCGTCACCGACTGCGCGTGCAGGAACTCCAGGATCGGCAGGCTCTCCGCCTCGGTCATGCCCTCGAACTGGGTCATGGCCTCGCCGGGCCGGTTCAGATAGAGAGCCTTGCGGCCCGTGGCCGGGTGACGCGGCGCGATGAGGTGGTAGTGGGCCACCTCCTCCTTCTCGTTGTCGGGCAGGAGGTCGGAGATCTTGTCCATGTGCCGTACCGCGCCGACCGGCCTGGTCCCGACGAACCGGACCCGGCGACCCTCCAGGAACTCCTTCATGCCGTCGGAGAGGCGGTCGTAGGCGTTGTACTGATTCGAGAACATCGTGTCGCCGCCGACGGCAGGAATCTCCCGCCCCACCGCGATCGACACCGTCGGCGGGACCCGGAAGTGCGATCCGTCGACGTGCCATCCCTCAGACGGAGTCCTCTCCTTGCCGAAGTTGGGGATCACCGCGATGTGTGGATAACCCTCCACCGAGTTGGCCTGGTAGTAGTGGGGCAGGAACGGCTCGCCCCAGAACCGGGCCACCCGCATGTGGGCGTCGGGACTGAGGAACTGCCCGCGCACGACCAGCACGCAGTTGTCGTGGAGCGCCTCGCGGACCAGCGATCCCGTCGCCTCGTCGAAGTCGCCGTTGAGATCGACTCCGCTGACGATCGCGCCCACCGCGCCGGTGGCCCGCCGGACCTGGATGCCGCCGGTGCTGGGCTGCCGGCCGGCTGGAGCGTCGGTCGAGTCGATGGTGCTGGTCATTGACATCCTCCCCCGGAATCCCACCTGGCCCGAGGTATAGAGTACACCGTATTCCCAGGGTCTAGCGGCTGCCGCAACAAGCCCCGCAGCGCGGCGGCCGACGATCCGAGCGCACGTCCGTCGAGATCCCGAGGAGCGGCCGATGAGCAAGACCGCACGCACACGTCCGGGGCGGTTCGTGGCCCTGACCGTCCTGCTCGCGCTGATGGCGGCCGCCTGCGGCTCCGACGGCAGCGAGCCCGCCAGCGAGGCCGCCCCGCAGCCGGCGCCGTCGCAGGAGGCGCCGGCCCCGGACGAGGTCGAGCAGCCCGAGAGCCCCGCAGGTGAGCCCGCCCCGGCCGACGACGGGTCCGACGACACCGACGCCGACGAGGCTCCGGCCACCACGGCGGCACCGGACGAGGCGGACGCCTCGACCGATGAGCCGCCCGCCACCACCGTTCCTTCGCAGATCGTCCGCATAGGCGTCGCGTTCCCCGACCTGGCCGCCTTCGCGGTGCTCAACCCCGAGTTCGGCATCGGCGATCCCGAGGCGCAGGCCCTCGCCGTGGTCGACCAGTGGGCTCGGGAGGGGCTGTTGCCCCCGGGCATCGGGGTGGAGCTGGTGTTCGGCAAGTACAACATCATCAGCGACTCGGCGAAGTTGGGCGTGTGCACCTCTCTTGCCCAGGACTCCGAGGTGTTCGCCGCCGTGAGCAGCGTCAGCTTCACCGTCGGAGCGGAGTGTCTCGCCACCCGCTTCGAGATCCCCGTGATCGATGCTGACGGCGCTCCGCCGTCGCTGTACCAGCGGGGCGCGCCCTGGTTCTTCACCCTGCGGGCCGACCACGGCAAGCACTTGCGCAGCTACGTCCAATGGGCCATCGACAACGGCATGTTCGACGGCAACGTCGGGGTCTACTACGAGACCCGCCTCGACGAGGGCGTGGACGAGATGCGCGAGCAGGTGGCGGCGGCCGGCCTGGAGATCGCCTCGGAGACGGCCACGTCGGGCGAGGGCGTGGGCAGTCCCGAGGATCCCATCGCGGTTCAGCGCTTCATCGCCGACGACGTCGACCTGGTGCTCCCGATCGTCGGCGGCTCCAGCCTTGCGGGCGTGCTGGGCTTCTCCGAGAGCCAGGGGTACCGGCCCATGTACCTGTCGACCGACTACGGGGAGCAGACCGCCGACATCCAGGCGAAGACGCTGCCGGTCGAGCAGTACGACGGGGCCGTGGCGGTCACCATGAAGCGGGTCGGCGAGGTCGCCGCCGGGATGGCCAATGAGCAGGCCGAGGCGTGCCTGGCCAACTACGAGCGGTACTCGGGCACCGACATCGAGCGGAGCGCCCCGGAGTCGGGCGAGTACGGCAGCATCCTGCGGACCTGCGATCTGCTCTCACTGGTGCTCGCCGGCCTGCACGGCGCAGCCGACGACCTGACCAAGGAGAACTTCGTGGCCGCCCTCGAGAACTCGGGTGACTTCACCCCCGCGGGAGTGGCACCCGGCTCCTTCGGCCCCGGCGACCACTCGCTGGTCGACCACTACCGGGCCATCCGCTGGGACGCCGGCTGCCCGTGCTGGGTGGCCATGTCGGACTTCACGCCCCTGGTCTCCCGCGACAGCTAGCCCGACCCGGTCAGGGCTCCAACGGGGCGCCATGGTCCCGCTCCGGCAGCCCAGGACTGAATTGGGTATACTGAGTTTCGATCTTTGACCGGCATACCGTCGGTCGTTCGACATCCCAGAGGGAGGGCACCATGTCGAGAACCTGGAGGCTCGCATTGGTCGCGGCCGCCGCTGTCTTGCTGGCCGCCAGTTGCGGTGATGACGGCGAGGACGCTGTCGATGAGACGCCGGCTCCGGTCGTCGATGAGACACCAGAGCCGGCACCGGACCCCGAACCGGAGCCAGCACCCGAGCCCGAGCCCGAGCCCGAGCCCGAGCCCGAGCCCGAACCCGAACCGGCACCGGAGCCGGAGCCGGAGCCGGAGCCGGTCGACGAGTTCGACGCGGACGCCGCGGCTGCGGAGGTGGCCGCCAACGTGTCGCTGTTCTTCGACAACCTGGCACTGGTGGGCACCGCCGAAGGCGACGCACAACAAGCGATCATCGACGAGATGGTCGCCGTGCTCGAGGGCTCCGACCCCGCCACCGGCGAGATCTTCAAGATGCTCGGCACCCTCGCCGCGGGACTCACCATCGACATGCGCGACGTCGTCGTGGCCGACGAGACCAACGCCAGCTTCACCTTCGACCTGCTCATCAACGGCAACCCCACCCAGGTCACCGACGCCACCGGCACCAGCCTGTTCGAAGACGGCGTCTGGAAGCTCTCCCAGCAGACCTGGGGCGCCCTCGCAGCCCTCGCCGACACCGGCGACAGCGGCGACGAGTTCGACGCGGACGCCGCGGCTGGGGAGGTGGCCGCCAACGTGTCGCTCTTCTTCGACAACCTGGCCGTGGTGGGCACCGCCGAAGGCGACGCACAGCAAGCGATCATCGACGAGATGGTCGCCGTGCTCGAGGGCTCCGACCCCGCCACCGGCGAGATCTTCAAGCTCCTGGGCACCCTCGCCGCAGGTCTCACCATCGACATGCGCGACGTGGTCGTGGCCGACGAATCCAACGCCACCTTCACCTTCGACCTGCTCATCAACGGCAACCCCACCCAGGTCACCGACGCAACCGGAAGGGCCCTCAACGAGGACGGAGTCTGGAAGCTCTCCCAGGAGACCTGGGGAGCGCTGGCCGCCCTGGCCGACACCGGCGACAGCGGCGACGAGTTCGACGCGGAGGCCGCGGCTGGGGAGGTGGCCGCCAACGTGTCGCTGTTCTTCGACAACCTGGCCCTGGTGGGCACCGCCGAAGGCGACGCACAGCAAGCGATCATCGACGAGATGGTCGCCGTGCTCGAGGGCTCCGACCCCGCCACCGGCGAGATCTTCAAAGCCCTGGGCGGGCTGGCCGCAGGTCTCACCATCGACATGCGCGACGTCACCGTGGCCGACGAGCAGAACGCCAGCTTCGTGTTCGACCTGCTCATCAACGGCAACCCCACCCAAGTCACCGACGCAACCGGCACCGCCATCAACGAGGACGGCGTGTGGAAGATGTCCCAGCAGACTTGGGGCGCCCTCGCAGCCCTCGCCGACACCGGCGACAGCTAAGGGCGTCCGAAAATAGGTGAGAGCCTGTCGCGTCGCGGCGGTGTCATTCCCGCTCTTGTTCGCTGCGCTCACGGGCCGCTCGGGCCACGGCCTCGCGCCGTATGGGCCGCGTGGTCCCGCCCATTCGCTCGACCTCTGAGCAGGTACCGGCAACACCGAGTCCGGGGTCTGCCGGCCCCGACAGCTCACCGACGACAGATGCGCCGACCGGCGCGCGTGGGCTAGAAGTCCTCTGCGATGGTCGTAGAACCGCTCAAAGACCTCCGCGTCCTTCAACTCGACGGCGGGATCGAGGTCGCCTACTGCACCAAGGTCCTCGCCGACGCCGGCGCGGACGTGGTCTTCATCGAGCCGGCCGGGGGCCACCACCTCAGACGCCGCAGCGTCACCGGCGCAGACCTGTCCGGACGCTCGAGCCCGCTGTTCGAGTACTTGCACTGCTCCAAGCGGGGCATCACCGACCCGGGTTCCGACCTGCGAGCGCTCTACGAGCGAGCCGACGCCGTGGTGACCGACCATCTGGAGGGCACCTGGGAGTCACTGCACGAGCGGTTCCCCCACCTCAGCGCGGTCGTCGTGTCACCGTTCGGCGCCGACGGCCCGTGGGCGTCCCGCCCCGCGACCGACCTCACCCTCCAGGCCGCCTCCGGGGGCATGGCGCCTCGGGGCGCTCCCGGTCAGGCCCCGCTGATGGTGGGCGGGGATCCCAGCTACTGGTTCGCGGGCTCGGTGGCGGCGGTGACCCTGCTCGGCGTGCTGGGCCGGATGCGCCGGACCGGCGCCGGCGAGCTGATCGACGTGTCGATGCTGGAGACGACCCACCTCGAGCACGGCATGTACCCGGTGACGTTCAACTCGATGGCCGGAAGGCCGTTCCAGACCAGCCGCGGCGTGCCCGTGCCCGGCATCGAGCCGACCGCCGACGGCTGGGTCGGTTTCTTCGTCATCACCGGCCAGCAGTGGCTGGACTTCTGCGCGCTCATCGGCAAGCCCGAGTGGCAACAGGACGAGTCGCTGTTCATCGCGGTGCAGCGGAGACTGCGGGCCGATGAACTCGTCGCCGACATCCGCGACTGGACTCGCCGGCGGACCACCGACGAGATCGTGGAGACCGCGTCGCTGATGCGGATCCCGGTCGCACCGATCGGCAGTGGAGAGACGGTGAGCAGCATCGACCACTTCGTGGCCGAGGAGTGGTTCGTGCGCCATCCCGACGGCTTCGTCCAGCCCCGCCGCCCGTACCGGTTCGGGCGCGAGTCGATCGGCTCGGTGGTCCCGGCCCAGACCGTGGGCGACGCCTCGCTGATCGCCTGGGAACCCCGGGCCCGGCCCGACCACGGAGGCAGCGAGTCCGACTTGCCCCTCGGCGGCGTGCGGGTCGCGGACTTCACCGGCTTCTGGGCAGGACCGATGGCCAGCGGGATCCTGGCCGGATTCGGCGCCGACGTAATCCATATCGAGGGTCCCAGACGGCCCGACGGCATCCGGATGAACACCATCCGATCGATGGATGAGCCGCAGTGGTGGGAATGGTCACCGCTGTTCTGCGGAGCCAACACCAACAAGCGCGGCATCACGCTGGACCTCTCGGACCCGCAGGGACACGACGCCGCGTTGCGGCTACTGGGCACCTGCGACGTGATGCTCGAGAACTTCAGTCCCCGCGTCGTCGAGCAGCTCGGATTGGGCCCCGACGCGGTGCTTGCCGCCAACCCGCGCATCGTGATGGTGCGCATGCCCGCCTTCGGCCTCGAAGGGCCCTGGCGGGACCGGGTCGGGTTCGCTCAGACCATCGAGCAGGCCTGCGGTCTGGCGTTCCTGACCGGCTACGAGGGCGAGGCCCCGGTCATTCCCAACGGCATGTGCGATCCCATCGCCGGAGTGCACGGCGCCATTGCGGCTCTGGTGGCGCTGGCAGAGCGCGACCGGACCGGCTCGCCGCAGGTGGTGGAGGCACCGATGGTCGGTGCCGGTCTGGCGGTGTCCGCCGAGCAGGTGGTCGAGTTCTCGGCTTTCGGGCGCCTGCAGCGCTCCATGGGCAACTCGTCGCCGCAGGTGTTCCAGGGTGTCTTCCGGTGCTCGGGAGACGACGAGTGGGTCGCGGTCTGCCTTCCCGACGAGGAGGCCGGCCGGGCTGCGCTCAAGGTCACCGGAGGCGGTCCCGACGGGCTGGAGGGCTGGTGCGCGTCACGGCCGGCCAACGAGGCGGCCGAGGCGCTGCGGGCCGCCGGGGCAATCGCAGACCGGGTGCACTGGGCCCACGAGGTCCTGGACAACCCCCAGCTTCACCAGCGCGGGTTCTTCGAACAGCTCGACCATCCGCTCTGCGGCCGCCACACCTACACGTCGTGGCCGGCCCGGATGAGCGCCGGACCCAGCACCTGGAATCGGGTCGCCTCACCCACCATGGGCCAACACAACGAGCAGGTTCTCGCCGAGCTGGGCTTCGACGTGGCCGAGATCGATGAGATGCGACGCCGGGGGGTCATTTCCTCGGGCGTTCTCACCGACCAGCACGGCTGGTGACCCAGCCCCCGAGAGCGACAGGGCGACGAGATTTAGTATACTCAAAACGGCCGGATCGCTATTCTGGGGGCCACGAAATGGAGTTCGACTGGGCAGAGGAGGACGTGTCCTACCGGTCGGAGCTTCAAGCCTTCCTGCAAGACGAACTGCCAGGTCGCTGGGAGGGTGCGACCGCAGTGCTGGGCTCGGCCGAGAACGCCGAGTACTCCAGACGCTTCGCCGGACTGCTCGCCGATGAGGGTTGGCTGACGCCTCACTGGCCGGCCGAGTGGGGCGGCACGGGCGCGACGCCCTGGATGCTGGCCGTGCTGGGCGAGGAGCTGTGGTCGAGAGGAGAGCCCCGGGGACCCCAGTACATGAACGTCAACTGGATCGGCCCGTCGATCATGGCCCACGGCACCGCCGAGCAGTGCGAGCGGTACCTGCCTCCCATCGCGGCCGGCGACGTGATCTGGTGCCAGGGATTCTCCGAACCCGAGGCGGGGACCGACCTGGCGTCCCTGCGGACCCGGGCCGTGCCCGACGGCGACCACTACGTGGTGAACGGATCCAAGATCTGGACGTCCTACGGCGACATCGCCGACCACTGCTACCTGCTGGTGCGCACCGACCCCGGAGCCGAGCGCCACCACGGCATCTCGGTGCTGCTGATGGACATGGACTCGCCCGGCCTCGAAGTGCGCCCCATTCCGGGGATGGTCGGCGAGCATTCCTTCACCGAGCTGTTCCTGAGCGACGTGCGGGTTCCTGCCGCCAACCGGCTCGGCCCCGAGAACGAGGGATGGGCCGTGGTGCGCGAGGCACTGTCGTTCGAGAGGGTCGGGGCTCCCCGCTGGGCCCGGGCCGCCTACGTGCTCGACGAGACGTTGCAGTGGGCCCGAGAACTGGGGCGCGTGATCGAGGAGTCGACGGTCGAGGCGGTGGGGCGGGCCAAGGCCGCCTGCGAGGCGGCTCGCATGCTGTGCTACCGGGTGATCGATGAGCGGGCGCGCGACTTGCCCCCCTCGCCCCACGCCAATGTGGCCCGGGTGGCCATGGTCCAAGCCGAGAGGCTGACAGCCGACGCGTGCGCCGCGCTGCAGGGCAACGAGATCATGCGTTACGGCTCCAGCTCGGACCTGCAGACGCGCAAGTCCCTGGCCGCCGGCGTAGCCGCGGGCACCTACGAAGTTCAGCTGAACCTGGTGGCACGCCGTCACCTCGGTCTACCCAAGAGCTGACCATGGACTTCGCGCTCAACTCCGACCAGCAGGCAGTCCTGGAGGCCGTGGGAACGCTGCTGTCGCGCCATGCCGGACCCGCCCGGCTGCAACAGCTCGGCGGCGACGAGCCCGACTACGACCACGACCTCGAAAAGCGGCTCCTCGAGGCGGGATTCCTCGACCTCGCGACGACCCGCAGCACCTGCCGTCTCGACGCGGCGCTGGTGCTCGAGGCGGTCTCGGGCGCGTTGGGGTCGTGCGCGGCCGGATGGCGGCTGCTGGTTGCGCCGACACTGGACACCGATCTGCCCGGCCCCGTCGCGCTGGTGCCCGACGGCCGCCGCGGCCCGGTCCGCTTCGCCGCCGACGCGGACGCCATCGTAGTGATCGGCAGTCCTGTGCGCCTGGTGCGGCCCGACCGCAGCATCGCCAGGGTGCGATCCCGGCTGGGATGGCCCGTCGGCGAGGTACGCGAACTGCCTGCCGGCGGGGACCTCGACGGCGTGGACCCCGCGGAGGTCCGCACCTGGGCCCGGACAGCGCTGGCGGTGGAGATGGTCGGGGCCATGCAGCTCGCCCTGGACATGACGGTGCGCCATGTGAGCGACCGGCGACAGTTCGACCGGGCCATCGGCTCCTTCCAAGCGGTCCAGCACGGGCTGGCGGAGTGCTCGGTCGCGGTCGAGGGGGCCCGCTGGCTCGCCCTCGAGGCGGCCTTCACCGGCTCTGCCGCAGCTGCGGCCGCCTCGCTAACCCACGCGGTCGACGCTTCGAGGCTGGTGTTCGGGCGGGTTCACCAGTATCACGGCGCCATGGGCTTCACCCGGGAGTACGACCTTCATCTGGCCACCATGAGACTGCTGGCACTGCGCAGCGAGGCCGAGGCCCTCGGCAGCCCAGCCGCGGCCTGCGCCGCCGAGCACTGGACCATCTGATGGGCCTCGACCTCGCCTACAGCGTAGAGCAGCAGGAGTTGGCGAGATCGGTCGACGGCCTTTGCCGTCGCTGCGGCACCGGTGCCGGCTTCACCGACTCTGAGCCGCTGCCGCAGAAGTACTGGAGCGGTCTGGCCGATCTCGGCGTGCTCGCACTGGGCACTGCCGACGGCGGCGGCGGCTCGCTCGAGATAGCGGCTGCGATGGAGCAACTCGGCGCCCATGGCGCGCCCGGGCCCCTGGTCGGGACCTTCGTTGCCGGCGCCCTGCTCGACCCCTCCGAGATGGAGCCGATTGCGGAGGGGCGCCAGCTCGCCAGCGTCGGCCAGCCGCCGCTGATGCCCTGGGCGGCCGCGGCGGAGGTCTTCATCGAACTCAGTTCGGAGGGCGCCTGGCTCTGCGAGCCTGCAACCGCGCCGGAGCCCGTCGAGACCACCGCGGGCGAGCCGTGGGGACGGGCGGAGCTCCAGCGGCTGCGCCACCTCGGCGACGGCATCTCGGCCGCGGCCCTCGGCGAGGCAGCCGCGGCTGCCTATCTAGCCAGCGCGGCCGGCCACCTCGTCGACATCGCCAGCCAGTACGCCAAGGACAGAGTGCAGTTCAACCGGCCCATCGCCACCTTCCAAGCCATCTCGCATCCGCTGGCCTCGTGCTCGGTATCGGTGACGGCGTCGCGCATCATGGCCAGGGAGGCGGCGTCGGCCATCGACAACCGCGACCCGGACGCGCCCGCGGCTGCCGCACGGGCCAGACTCTCCGCGGTCGCCTCAGCAACCGCCGCGGCCTACCAGGCCCACCAGACGTTCGGAGCCATCGGCTTCACTATCGAGGGACCGGTGGCTCACGTGAGCCTGCGGATCCGTCAACTCTCCCTCCAGCCCCTGCCCCAGGCGGCGGCCCGCACCCGAGTGCTGCAAGGGCTGGGGGTCTGACCACCGAAAGGAGACCATCCATGACCGTCGACCTGAGCCAGCCGCTAGAGGGTCTCATCTATGAGCGGCGGGACCACGTCGCCCACATCACGATCAACCGGCCCGAGCGGGGCAACGCCCTGCACGGCTCGATGATCGAGCCGATCAAGGCGATCTGGGCCGAAGTGCGCGAGGACCCGTGGATCCGCTGCGCCATAGTCACCGCGGCCGGCGAACGCCACTTCTGCACCGGGGCCGACGTCGGAGCGGTGGCGTCGCGAGGCAAGGTCAAGGCGGGCAAGGGCCCCCTGACCGACGAGGTGTTCTGGTCGCCGCGCCAGAACCGGGTCTGGAAGCCGGTGATCTGCGCGGTCAACGGCACGGTGGCTTCGGCCGGCCTGCACTTCGTGGTGGACGCCGACATCGTGGTGTCATCCAACAAGGCCACCTTCCTGGACACCCACGTCAACGTGGGCATGGTCGGCGCGGTGGAGAACATCGGTCTGGCCAAGCGCCTGCCCCTCGGCTCGGCGCTGCGGATGACGCTGTGCGGGAAGTCGTACCGCATGCCGGCCGAGCGGGCCTACCAGCTGGGGATGGTGGACGAACTGGCCGAGCCCGACGAGCTGATGAACGTCGCCGGCGAGATCGCCCAGCAGATCTGCGCCAACTCGCCGGCCGCGGTGTCGTTGTCGCAGCAGGCCGTCTGGAGCTCGATCGAGATGGGCTACCGCGACAGCCTCGAGTACGGCTGGGCGCTGCTACGGATGCATTGGGACCATCCCGATGTGAAGGAGGGTCCCAAGGCGTTCGTCGAGAAGCGGGAGCCGGTTTGGGACACCGGCGAGTCCGACGGCGAGGACTAGGCACGGACTCTCACCTGTTTCGGACGCTCCTAGGTCATGAACTTCGATCTCGGTCCTGAGCTGACGGAGTTCCGTCTGGAGGTCCGGGCGTTCCTGGAGGACTTCGGCGACATCGGAGCCTTCTTCCACCATGAGGACGACTACGACGTCGCCACCCGCCGGCTCTACCTGGCCTTGGGCGAGCGCAACTGGCTGGCCCTGGCCTGGCCGGTTGAGGTGGGCGGCGAGGGCAAGCACCCGCTGTTCGAGTTCGTCCTCTGGGACGAGATGGCCCGCAGCCGGGCCGCCCGCCCGCCGCTGGGCTCGGGAATCGTGGCCAAGACGATCATCCGGGCCGGGACCGATGAGCAGAAGGAACGCTTCCTGCCCGGCTTGCGGAGCGGCGAGATCTTCTTCTCGCTGGGATACTCCGAACCCGAGGCCGGATCCGACCTCGCCGGCCTGCGCACCCGGGCCGTCCGCCAGGGCGACGTATACCTGGTGACCGGAGAGAAGCGCTGGACCTCCGGCGGTCACCGGGCCGACTACCTGTGGATGCTGTGCCGTACCGGCACTCAGGAGAGCCGCGGCCGGGGCCTGACCATCCTGATCGTCGACCGGCGCTCGCCGGGGATAACGGTGTCGCCGTTGACCGCGCTCAGCGGGGAGCGCTTCAACGAGGTGTTCTTCGACGAGGTGGCGGTTCCGGTCCGCAACCGCATCGGCACCGAGAACGGAGGATGGGGCCTGATCGGCGAGTCGCTGGCCACCGAGCGCCACGTCCAGTTCCCGCCGGCCCGAGTACGGCGCGACCTCGACGATCTGGTGGCCTGGCTGTCCGAGCGCGGCCTCACCGCCGATCCGGTCGTCCGGCACCGGCTGAGCGACCTGGCCGTGCGGGTCGCCGAGGTGGAGGCTCTGGCCCTGGTCATGTGCGAAGCGGTGCAGGACGGCCGCGACGCCGCGGTGGAGGCCGCCGCCAACAAGCTGGCCGGCAGCGAGGTCGCGCAGGAGGTGGCCCGCCTGGCGGGCGACCTCGGCGTGCCGGACTCGGTGGTGGTCGGCCCCCAGATCGAGTACCTGTGGCGCCAGTCCATAAGCGAGACCATCGGGGGCGGCACCTCGGAGATAATGCGGGGCCTCATCGCCGGGCGAGGCCTGGACCTGCCCATGCACCGGTAGAACGGCACACCTATGGAGGCTTCAGCCGTGAACACCCCAGCATCAGATCCCAGCTCAGCAGGACTCCCGCCCGCCGGATCGACCGGATCGGTGGCCGGGCGGACGGTGATCGTCACCGGCGCGGCCCGGGGCCTCGGCCGCGACTACGCCGGCATGTTCGCCGCCGACGGCGCCTCGGTTTTGCTCGCCGACCTGGACGAATCGGCCGTCGGGGCCGCCGCGTCGGCCATCTCCGAGACCGTGCCCAGCGCCCGGGTGGCGTCGGTGGCAGCCGACGTGACCGACCCCGCCCAGACGGAGGCCATGGCCGGGGCCGCGCTCGACGCCTTCGGCCGGATCGACGTGCTGGTCAACAACGCCGGGATCTGGGGCGACCTGGAGCGTTCGCCGCTGCTGGAGACGGCGCCGGACTACTGGGATCTGGTAGTGGCGGTGAACCTGCGGGGACCGCTGCTGTGCGCGCAGGCGGTGGTCGGAGCCATGCGCCACGCCGGCTGGGGCCGCATCATCAACATCTCCTCGATGGGGGCGTACATGCCCGCGGGCGTCTACGGCGTGACCAAGCTCGGCCTCAACCAACTGACCTTCGCTCTGGCGACCGAGCTCGGCCCGAGCGGCATCACCGTCAACGCGGTGGCACCGGGCCCGATCGACAACGAGGCCACCCGCTCGCAGGTCCCGCCCCAGGGCATCACCAAGATGACCGAGGGCACCGCGCTGAAGCGCATGGGGACGGCCGCCGACCTCTACGGGATGATCCGGTTCCTGGCCACCGAGGAGGCCGGCTGGATCACCGGCCAGACATTCGGCGTGAACGGTGGCTTCTCCAGCCGGCTCTGAGCGATGACCGCCGGCTCTGCACCGTCTCCTGCCGTGACTGACCATCGGCAATCAGGCCGGAAGGTCTCCGACGACGACTTTCGCCGGCGGGTGCGCTCGTTCCTGGCCCATCACGCGCCCCGCGAGGGCTGGACGCGCGATGAGCACGGCCGCCCGCCCGGGGACGACGCCCCCAACGATGTGCGGGTGGCCCGGGCCCGCCGTTGCCTCACGCTGCTCTTCGACGCCGGCCTGGCCGCCATCTCGTGGCCCCGGGCCTACGGCGGGCAGGACCTCACCAACCGGCATCAGGTCGTCTTCAACGAGGAGGCCGCCGCCTACGCCCTGCCCCTGGACATCTTCATGATCGGCCTGGGGATGTGCGCCCCCACGGTCCTGGCCCACGGCACCGAACCGCAGCGCAGCCGCTACCTCCCGCCGCTGCTGCGGGGCGCCGAGATCTGGTGCCAGCTCTTCTCGGAGCCCGAGGCCGGATCGGACCTGGCCGGCCTGCGGTGCCGGGCCGAGTCCGACGGCGACAGCTGGGTCGTGTCGGGCCAGAAGGTCTGGACCTCCGGGGCCCACAACGCCGCCTTCGGAATGCTGCTGGCCCGGTCCGATCCCTCAAGCTCGCGCCATGGGGGTATGACCATGTTCATCGTGGACATGTCCTTGCCGGGAATCGAGATCCGGCCCCTGCGGCAGATGACCGGCGCGTCGCGCTTCAGCGAAGTGTTCTTCGACGGTTGCCGCCTCGAGTCCGATGCAGTGCTCGGCGAGGTCGGCCAGGGGTGGCGCACGGCCATCACCACGCTGATGAACGAACGGGTCTCGATCGGCACCAGCAACCCGGCCGGCTACGGGCATCCAGCCTCGGCCCTGGCTGCGGAGGCCCGCCGGAGGGGCCTCATCGAAGACCCCGTGATCGTCGACCGGATCTGCCGGCTGGCCATCAGGGAGCGGATCACCGGACTGCTCGGCAAGCGGGTTACCGAGGCTCTGCTCGCGGGGGCGGAGCCGGGGCCCGAGGGCTCCCTGGCCAAGCTGAGCGGCACCCAGGTCTCCAAGGACTCGGCCGCGCTGGCCATGGAGATCGTGGGACCGGCCGCCGCAGCCTGGTCCGGCGACAGCGGGTCGGCCGCGGCCTGGGCTTCGGTCCAGTGCTCGGTTCCGGGCCTGTCCATCGCGGGCGGCACCGACGAGATCATGCGCAACATTCTGGCCGAGCGGGTCCTGGGGCTGCCGCGGGAGCCCCGCGTGCCCGCCGTCAACGAGAACGGAGGGCGCCGATGACAGCGATGACGGGCGGGGAGGCCGTGGTGGCGGCCCTCGAGGTGCTCGGGGTGGACACCGTGTTCGGGATCGTGAGCGTGCACAACATCCCGATCCTGGACGCCGTGTCCCGGTCGCCGAAGGTGGGTCTGGTCGGCTGCCGGCACGAGCAGGGCGCCGTCCACGCGGCCGACGGCTTCGCCCGAGCCACAGGGCGGCTCGGCGTGTGCGTCACCAGCACCGGTCCCGGCGCGGCCAACGCCATGGGCGGGCTGTTCGAGGCGAGCTACGCCTCGTCGCCGGTATTGATGCTTACCGGCCAGGTGGAGTCAGACCAGTACGGGAGGGGACGCGGCGCCCTGCACCAGGCCGAGCGGCAACTCGACATGCTCCGCACCGTCACCAAGCGTTGCGAGCACATCTCGCGCCATGTCGACATCGCGGGAACCGTGCTGGCCGTCGCCCGCGAGGTCCGCTCCGGACGGCCCGGCCCGGGAGCAGTGCAGATCCCCATCGACCTCCAGTACGGCCGGGGCACCGTCGGCAAGCTGGAGGCCGAAGCGGCCCGAATTGAGACGCCCCCGTCTGCCGCGGTCGAGGCCGCGGCCGCCGTGCTGGCAGCCTCTGAACGGCCCTTGATCATTGCGGGGGGCGGGGCGGTGCTGGCCGGCGCCGGCGAGGCGCTGTCGGCTCTGGCCGAGCGCCTGGCGGCACCGGTTCTCACCACGGTCGAGGGCCGGGGCTCGATCCCCGAGGACCACCGGCTGAGCCTGGGCCCAAACACCGACCTCGCAGGCATGGACCCGGTGGTAGCGCAGGCCGATGTGGTGCTGGCCGTGGGAACCCGCTTCCAGCAGAACAACAACATCCACAAGTGGCTGACGATCCCCGGGCGTTTGGTGCATCTCGACGCGGATGTCACCATGATCGGGCGGGTCCACCCCGCGGAGGTAGGCCTGGTCGGTGACGCCCGCCTCGGCCTGGAGGCCCTGCTGGCGGCCACGGCTGCGACGGACCGGGACCCCTCCTGGGCCGAGCGCTGCGGCAGGATCCGTGACGAGGTGGTCGCGACCAGCCGCGGGGCTCTGGGACCGGACCTGCTGGCGATCATGGAAGCCATCGACGAGATCCTGCCCGAGGGCGCGATCGTGGCCAAGGACGCCACGGTGTCGGCCTACCAGTGGGCCAACCGGCTGCTGCCGGTCCGTCAGCCCCGCACCTGCATGCGGCCGGTGTCGATGGCCATCGGGCCGGGGGTTCCCCTCGGGATCGGAGCCGCGGTCGGCTCGGGCCGGCCCACGGTGGTCATACAGGGCGACGGCGGCCTGATGCTGAGCCTCGGCGAGCTGGCCACCGCAGTGCAGCACGGTCTCGACCTGGTGGTCTGTGTCTTCAATGACGGCGGCTACGGGATCCTGCGGTTCATCCAGGACATGGTGGTCGAGGGCCGCCGCACGGGCGTCGACCTGGCTACCCCCCGATTCGGGCCTCTGGCCGAGGCGATGGGGATGCACGCCGCCGAGGTATCCGACCCCGACGGGTTCGCCGAGGCCTTCTCGGAGGCGGTCACCACCGGCGGGCCATGGCTGCTCGACATCGACCTCACCGCCATGGCCCCGATGACAATCCTGCCCCAACGCCGCCCCGAACGAGCCTGAAGGAACCCGCAGGTTCTAGGGGATCAGCCTGGTGTAGACGGCCAGGGCTTCCTCGGCGGTGTCGGGGTCGGCCTCGATGGCGAGGCTGTGCAGGGTTGCTGAGACGCAGACATAGAAGCCGGCGGTGAGGATCAGCTCGATGCACTCACCCGGCGAGAAATGCTGCCTCAGCCCGGCGACGGACTCCGGGGTGGCCCCGCCTCGGAGCACGATCTCGTCGGTGCAGACCAGCGCGGCCCGTTCGGCCGGCGAGAACTCCCCGGAGTCCTCCCAGTTGCCCAGGGCCTCCAGTTGGGGCACGGTTACGCCGGCACGGACCGCGGCCGGCCAGTGGGCCTGCCACTCGAACGACGAGCGGGTCAGCAGGGCGGTCCGCATGATCAGCAGCTCCCGCAGACCGCGGTCGGCAGCAGGCTCGGACCGCAGCGGCCAGGCCATCCCGACCCAGGCATCGAGCATGGCCGGGGAGTTGCCCAGCATCCGGTACAGCTGCGGCACCTCACGGCCCCGCTCCCGGAACCCGTCGAACACCCGGTTGAGAACCGGGTGGTCGATGTCGGCGTCGACGGGCTCGATGGGCGATCCATCGTCGCTGGGCTGGGTCACGGACCAGTATTTAGCACACTGATTAGGATGGATTCGTGCTGCTGCGCCTGCAGGTCGTCGCTTCCTTCGCGAGGATGACCCCATGAGCCTGGAAGGCAGGCTGGTGCTGGTACTCGGCGGCACCTCGGGGATGGGGCTGGAAACGGCCCGCGCCGCCAACGCCGCCGGAGCCGATGTGGCCATCGTGGGACGCGACCCCGAGAAGGCCGAAGCCGCTCGCCGCGCTGTCGGCGAGGGCGCCGTCTGCGGGGTTCTCGACGCCCGCGACACCGGGGCTCTGGCCGCCTTCGTCGAATCACTCGACGCCGTCGACCATGTGGTCTCGTTCACCGGCGACCAGCCCGCGGCCGCCTTGGCCGAAGCCGACCACGAGATGTTCACCTCGGCCTTCGACGCCCGGGTCTGGGCTGCCCGCAACGCCTGCGCAGTGGCGGCTCCAAGGATGCCGCCGGACGGCTCGTTCGTCTTCTGCTCGGGTCTCTCTGCTCTGAGACCGAGGCCGGGGCGTTCGGCAGGGGCGGTGGCCACCGCCGCCCTCGAGTCGTTCTGCCGGGCCATGGCCGTCGAGCTCGCCCCGCTGCGGGTGAACGCGATCTGTCCAGGAGCCGTTGACACCGAGGTCCTGCGAAGTGCGCTCAACAGTCAGGCCGCGCTCGACCGCGTGGCTGCGGCCGTACCGTTGGGACGCATCGGCCAACCGGCCGAGATCGCCCATGCGGTGATGTTCCTGCTCACCAACACCTACACCACCGGCACGACGCTGCGCGTCGACGGCGGCTTCGCTTTGACCTGACCATGACGACCAACGAACCGGACGTCATTCGAGCTGTGCCCAGCGGAGACCTACTGGTGGGCGGAGAGCGCATCGGTGACACCAGTGTAGGCTCGCGCCAGCAGCTCAATCCCTCCACCGGACAGGCGCTGGCCACCGTCGCCATGGCCGGGCCCGGCGAGATCGACGCCGCCGTGCGGGCGGCCAGCGACGCCCAACCCGACTGGCTGGCACTGTCCCCCGCGCAGCGCCGCGACGTGATCCTGCGCTTCGCCCAGCTGCTGGAGGAGAGCCACCTCGAGATGTCGACCCTGCGATCACTGGAGCTGGGGGCACCCATGAAGAGGCGGCCCGGCGCCAACATGGCGGTCGAGTACATGCGCTACTTCGCGGGCTGGGTCGACAAGCTGGAGGGAGCCACCATCCCGGTGCATCCGGGCCGGGTGCTCGACTACACCGTGCCCGAGCCCTACGGCACAGTGGCCGCGCTCACGCCATGGAACGGCGGGGTGGTCTCGGCCGCCATGAAGGCCATCCCGGCGCTGGTGGCCGGCAACACCGTGGTGGTCAAGCCCTCCGAGCTGGCAGTGCTGTCGCTGCTGCGCTTCGGCGAACTCGGCCTGGCCGCGGGCCTGCCTCCCGGAGCGTTGAACGTCGTGCCCGGCGCGGCGGAGGCCGGCCAGGCCCTGGTCACCCATCCCGGAGTCGACAAGATCAGCTTCACCGGCGGCAGCGACACCGCTCGCAGGGTGATGGCCGCCGCGGCCAACAACCTCACGCCCGTCATCCTCGAACTGGGCGGCAAGTCGGCCAGCATCGTGTTCGCCGACGCCGACATCGACACCGCGGTGGCCACGACCGTCGGCCTGTCCCTGGCCGGAATGAGCGGCCAGGGCTGCGTGCTGCCGACCCGGCTGCTGGTCCAGGACAGCATCTACGCCGAAGTCGAGGACCGCGTGGCGGCCGCGGCATCCTCGCTCGTGGTGGGGAGGCCCTTCGACGATGGCGTGCAGACCGGACCGGTGATCACCGAGGCGGCCTGCCAGCGCATCGTCGCCGAGGTCGAGGCGGCCGCGGCCCGCGGCGACGGGCGGCTCCTCACCGGTGGCCGGCGCCTGGGCGGTGACTTGGCCGAGGGCTTCTTCGTGGAGCCGACCGTGTTCGGCGACGTCGACAACTCCTCGCCCATCGCCCAGCAGGAGATCTTCGGGCCGGTGCTGAGCCTGGTCCGCTTCGGCGACGAGGACGAGGCCCTGCGCATCGCCAACGACAGCCCCTACGGCCTCGGCGGCCTGGTCTTCACCCGCGACATTGCCCGAGCCCACCGGATGGCAGGGCGGTTGGAGGCCGGATCGGTGGGGATCAATGCCTTCGCCCCCATGCCGCCCAGCGTTCCCTTCGGAGGCGTCAAGCAGAGCGGGTTCGGGCGAGAGGGCGGGCTGGCCGGAGTGGAGGAGTTCCTACGGCCGAAGAACGTCTACGTGGACCTGAGCGGCCCGTGAGCGCCGCAGGCGAGGAACGGCGGTGAGCGATCTGCTCGAGGGCGTGCGGGTCATCGAGTCCGCGGTGCTGCTCAACGGCGACACCCTGGGCATGCTGCTGGGCGACCTGGGCGCCGAGGTGATCAAGGTCGAGGCGCCCCCCGCAGGCGACTACCTGCGAGACATCCTCGGACAGATCGAGCCGCGGCACAGCCCCGCCCATCTGCAGGTCAACAAGAACAAGCGCAGCATCGCTATCGATTTGCGCACCGGCGAGGGCCGGCAGGCCTTCTGGAAGCTCCTCGACCGTGCCGACGTGTTCATCGACGGCTTCACCGCAGGCGCCGCCGACCGGCTTGGCATCGGCTACACCCAGCAGCGGGCCCGCAAGCCCGACATCGTCTACTGCCAGTACACCGGCTTCGGTTGCACCGGCCCCTACGCCGCCATGCCCACCCACGGGCAGATGATGAACGCCGGCGCGGCCTCGGTCGCCCTCGACACCGGCGACGACGGATTCGTGCGCCCGGTCGAGAACCGCGAGCTGATGTGGGGCACCTCCATCGGAGGCGACGGCACCGCGGCCGGCGCCGTCCATGCCGCTCTTCGCGTCGCTGCCGCGCTCTTCCGGCGCCAGATGACCGGCCAGGGATGCTTCCTCGACGCCTCCGCGGCCGACGCGGTGGTTGCTCAGGGCTGGATCGGTGCGGTGTACGGCCTCAACTACGACAGGATCACCGACCACACCGGCCTCCGGGCACCCGGCTCGGAGCCGCTGACCGGAGCCAAGTACCAGTACTACCGGACCTCCGACGGGCGGTTCGTGCTGTTCTGCTGCATCGAACCCAAGTTCTGGGAGCGGTTCTGCCGGCTGGTGGAGCGCGACGACCTCGTCGGCCGCCGGGTGGAGGAGGCTGCCGTCGACTTCGCCCGGGACGCCGCCGATCTGCGCCGCGAACTGCAGGCCATAATCGAGACCCGCACCCAGCGCCAGTGGGTGGAGCTGGCCGTACGCGAGCGGCTGCCCATCGGCCCCGCGCACCAGGGGGTGGCCAGCCTCCGCGACGACCCCCAGATCGCGGCCCGCCAGATCCTGGTGGAGGGCGACCATCCGATCGCCGGATCCTTCACGTACGTGGGCGAGCCCGTGATCGTGGATGAGCAGCCGTACCGGGTCGCCCGGCCTGCGCCCGCCTTCGGAGCCGACACCACCGAGATCCTCGAAGAACTGGGCTACAACGAGTCCCAGATCGCTCAACTGTTCACCGCCGGCGCGGTCGCGGGCGATTGACCGCGGCCGTTCCAGCCCGATCTCAAGCCAAGTGCGCCACGGAGCCGCCGCGGCGGGAGTCGGCGCCCGCCTCCAGACGGCCCTGGTGCCAGCCCACCAGTTGGGCGGCGCCGAAGCCCTCCGGCCCGGGCGGGCGTGCGAGCGCAGCCGGATGGGTCTCGGCTAGCTCGTGATCGGGCTCCAGGGCCAGATCACCGCCGAAGCACACCTTGAACCGGGGCCGGTCGATGGCCTGCTGGGGAGCGAGCCCTTCAACGAGCATGCGCACCAGCAATTGGACCTGGGCCTGGGGCTGCATGATCCCTCCGGCCACGCCCAGCACGCAGCGAAGACGGTCGCCGCGGGTGACCAGCCCGGGGATGGTGGTGTGGGGCGGCTTGGCTCCCGGCTCGGGCGCCTGGCGCAGCATCCGCAGGGTGGTGGCCCGATTGTGGATCGGCCCGCCGATCTCGGCCACGCCCAGGTGGGCGCCGAAGTCGCCGAACACCGAGGTGATCAGCGACACCGCCTGCCCTGAGTGGTCCACCACGGCCAGGAAGGTGGTGTCGCCCGTGGCCCGTGGCGGCCGGCCCCCAACGACTATGGCCGCGGGATCGAAGCCCGCGGATCGCATCCCCGAGCGGGTGGCGTCCAGCACGGCCTCCCAGTCGACGGGCGTCCGGGGTTCCAGCCGGGCCAGCGCATCGAGCACGCCCGGCCCCTGGGTCGGTTGCGGCATCTGCCACACCGTGTGGCCCGCGAACTCGGCGGTTCCGGGCACGGCCTCCAGGGTCCGGTGCCGGGCCATGTCGACCTCCGACAGGAACCCGCCGTCGGCCCGGACGCGCTCGACGATGGCCTCGGCGATCGGACCAGCCAGCACCGCACGGCTTCCTTGCGACGCGATGGCGTCCAGGCATCCGGCCAGCTGCGGGTTGCGGACCGTCGCGCCTTCGGACACCGGCGTCCCCCCGGGCACGTACAGGGGACCGAGCACCGGGTCCGAGGCCAGGGACTCCCCGCTGCGGGCCGCGGTGATCGCCAGGGTGGAGCGCACCTCGAAACCGGCCGAGGCGTAGCGGCGCGCCGGCCCGACCACCGCGGCTAGCGAGATGGTGCCGTATTCGCCCAGCGCCGTCTCCAATAGCGCCACCGCGCCCGGCGTGGTGACCGAGGCGCCGCCCCGGGCCGGCACCACGTCGTGGCCGGCGTCGCTCAGGCTGTCAGGGGTCAGCTCCATGGGGACCGCGCCCGAGCCGTCGAGGGCAACCGTCGTGTGATCGCCGTCGTGCACGAACATGAAGCCGTCGCCGCCGACACCGCAGGATTGGGGCTCGACGACATACAGCACGAAACAGGCGGTCACCGCGGCATCCACCGCGTTGCCGCCCTCCTGCAGCACCTCCACCGCGGCGGCCGTCGCCCGGGGATCGGAGGTGGCAACCGCCGCGGTCACCGGAGCGGGTCCGGGTCGCGGCTCAAGGTCGCAGTCCCGTCCGCCGGGACCGAGTCCCGCGCCCGCTGGGCGGCAACTCTGGGCGCGTCACCGCAGTCGGCCCGGGCGGAGGCTCAAAGCCGCAGGTACCTCTCGGCGTTGGTCGACATCAGCTTGGTCATGGCGTCAGGGCCCAGCCGGTCCTCCCACTCCAGCACGATGTCGGGCGAGCGGGGGAACTCGGCCTGGTTGTGGGGATAGTCCGACGAGAACATCAGCACCCCGTCGCCGAGGATCTCGTTGATGCTCGCCGCCAGGGCCGCGCCCTCGTAGAGCTCGATGCCGCAATAGATGTGGCCCGCCCGGGCATACTCGACCGGGGTCAGCTTGCGTTCGGGCAGAGCGTTGGCCATGTAGTCGGCCTGGCCCTGGAGACGGATCAGCCAGGCCGGCAGCCAGCCCGCGCTGCACTCGGAGAACCCGATGCGCAGTCTCGGGAAACGGTCGAACATGCCGCTGAGGGTCATGTACCCCAGCAGCCTGGCCGCACCCCAGGGATGGGCCGCGGCCCGGGCCACCACCACATTTCCCCAGATGTCGCGGTATCCGGGGAAGTACGGGGGCTCATAGAAGAACGAGTGGTGCAGCAGGGGCAGGTCGTGCTCATCGAGAGCGGCCCAGATCGGATCGAGTCCAGGGTCGTCGACAGGGACCTCCTCGGGAAGGATGGCGCTGGCGGCGCCCACCCACGTCTCGGGGCCCAGCTCGGCCACGATCCGAGCCGCAGCTTCCGGGTCGCGGGCCGGCAGCAGGATGGTGGCCTTGAGCCGGTCGGTGTCCACCGAGCAGTACTCGGCCACGTAGCGGTGGTAGGCCCCGTACAGCTCGGTGGCCAGCTCGGCGTCGAGGGCGGTGGCGGCGTTGGCGAAGGTTCCGGGGATGATGACATGGACGTCGACGCCCTCGGTGTCCATGTCGGCGATCCGTCCGGTGCTGTTGAGGTTGCTCACGTCGGGCGCCGGCGGCGTCTTGAAGGTCTTGCTGACGCTGCGCTTGAGGGGGCTCTCGCCCCCCTTGGTGGCCTGCTCGCCCCCGTGGGGCGTGCCGAGGGCCCGGTCGTACTTCATCGGACCGATGCTCAGGTAGTGTCCGCCGAGGGTCACGGGCTGCTTGTACTGGTCCAGCTCGCCCCAGCGCTCGCGCAGGCGGGCTGACGCGTACATCTCCAGGGTCTCGAGGTTGGGTCCGACATGGGTGTCGGTGTCGATGATCCGGTAGCCGTTCTTCACCGGGCTTCCTCCCCGACTTGCGCTTCGTTCCAGCCCGTCGCCAGGTGCCCGCCTTGTGCGAGAACCCCTCTGGAGAGCCAGCAATCCGATATAGAGTATACTCATTGCCGGAACGGCGCGCGGGCCGAGGATTCGCTTCCGCCGCCTCCGCGCACGCCCGACCCCGATGGGAGGCCTGATGGAGAACGTTGTCCGGGTACAGCACCACGTGACCTACGAGGCGGCGGCGGAATCGCTGGCCGCCGGCATAGCCAAGGCCAAGGAGTTGGGAGTGCGGGCCGGCATCGTCGTGGTCGACTCCTTCGGCGAGATCGTGGCCGCGGCCAAGCTCGACGGCGCCAACCCCAAGGCCTGGCGAGGCGGCCTGGGCAAGGCGCTGTTCGCCTCAGGCCTCGGGATACCCACCGAGGACTTCATCGAGAAGCGCCTCAAGTCCGACGACGTGCTGTATCGGGCACTGTCGTCCAACCCCGACACCTTCATCGTGCCCGGAGGCTTCCCGCTGAAGTATGGCGGCAAGGCCGTCGGGGGTGTGGGCGTGAGCGGCGGCCACTACACCGACGACTCGAAGGTGGCCAGGGCGGTTGCCGACCGCTACGCCGAGCTGGTAGCGCAAGCCGAAGGAGCCTGACCATGACCGACGACTCCTTGCCGAACTGGGATGAGCGGGCCGCCGAGGCCGGCATCGTCATACCGGAGCCGCTGCCGGACCAGCCGCTGTTCCCCGGAGCCGTCGTCGACGGCTCGACCGTCTACACCTCAGGGATTGTGGCCGTCGAGGGCCCGCCGTGGAAGATGGCCTACGCGGGCTCGGTCGGAGACGAGCTGAGCATCGAGGACGCCCAGAAGTCGGCGGCCCTGGCCATGGGCTGCACCCTCGCCAACCTCAAGGGCGCTCTGGGCGGGAGCCTCGACCGCGTCGACCGGTTCGTGAAGCTCATGGGCTTCGTACGCTGCCGCCCCGACTTCATGGCGGCCCCCACCGTGATCAACGGGGCCTCCGAGGTGCTGCTGGCCATCTTCGGCCAGGACCGGCTGCCGGCCCGTTCCGCCATCGGGGTGGCCGCTCTGCCCGGAGGGGCCAGCGTCGAGATCGACGCGGTGGTGCGGCTTCGTTCATGACCGCGAATAGGCGAGAGTCCGTCACGTCGTGGCGGTGTCATTCCCGCTCTTGTTCGCTGCGCTCACGGGCCGCTCGGGCCACGGCCTCGCGCCGTATGGGCCCCGTTGTCCCGCCTATCGGCTCGGCCTCCGGGTTCGTGACCGCTCGGCTAGTCCTCGACGACTATGGCCCGCTCGGGGCAGCCGATGGCCGCTCGCCGCACCGCGTCCTGCTGAGACTCTGCGACGTCGGTGGACTCCACGTAGGCATGGCCGTCCTCCTCGCGGAGCTTGAAGACGTCGGGGGCGGCCATGGCGCACAGCGTGTGCCCCTGGCAGACGTGGTCAAGCACCCTGACTCTCATCACTGCTCCTCCCCGCGCCCGGCGCTGCGGCCGCACAGGCATCGCCGATCGGCAATTCAGTACGCTATATCAACGTCAGCCCATGTCGTCGGCGCCCTGCGCCACGACCCGACATGAAGGGGCACCCATGAGTCTCGGCGTCAGCCCATGTCGTACGGACCCTGCGCCGGGACCCGGCACGAGGGGACACAAGTGACCGCGACGACGACAGCGCCGGAGTCCACCCAGCTCGACTACGACCTGTTCAGCGTCGACGACCACATCATCGAGCCTCCGGGGGTGTGGACCGACCGCCTCCCCGCCAAGTTCCAGGATGTCTGCCCCCGGGTGGTGACGCGCGACGACGGCACCGAGGCCTGGCAGTTCGAGGGCGAGCAACTGGCCACCATGGGCCTCAACGCGGTGGCCGGCAAGCCGCACAAGGACTTCGCCATGGACCCGGCCAGCTACTCCGACATGATCGAGGGCTGCTACAACCCGCGGGTTCGAGCCGCCGACCTGCTGCGCGACGGCGTCAGGGGCAGCGTGTGCTTCCCGACGTTCCCGCGCTTCGCAGGCCAGCGCTTCCTCACCGCCAAGGACAAGGAGCTGGCCGACCTCTGCGTCAAGGCCTACAACGACTGGATGCTCACCGAATGGTGCGCCGCGGTGCCGGGCATGTACGTGCCGATGATGATCGGCCAGCTGTGGGATCCGGATCTGATGGCCGCCGAGATCCGGCGCTGCGGCGACCTGGGAGTCCGGGCCGTCACCTTCCCCGAGAGCATGGCCCCCTTCGGCGAGCCGTCGTTCCACACCACCCACTGGGACCCGGTGTGGGACGCAGTGACCGAGACCGACATGGTGGTCTGCATCCACATCGGCACCAGCGGACGCACCCACATGCCCTCCGAGGACGCCTCGTTCTCGGTGGCGGTGGCGCTGGGACCGGTGAACGCCCAGATCACCTTCATGGACCTACTGCTGTGCGGGATACCGCAGCGCTTCCCCGGCATCAAGATCGCCCTGTCCGAGGGGGGGATCGGCTGGGTCCCGTTCGCCCTGGAACGGGTCGACCGCACCTGGGAGCGGCACCGCTACTGGGCGGAGCTGGACGACACGCCGCCCTCGGAGCTGTTCCGTCGCAACTTCTGGGTGTGCTTCATCGACGAGACCGCCGGGATCGAGGCCCGCCACCACATCGGCGTGGACAAGATCATGTGGGAGTGCGACTACCCGCACGCCGACACGCCCTGGCCCAGGAGCCAGCAGGACGTGCACCGATCGCTGGCAGGTGTGCCGGCCGACGAGGTGGCCGCCATGACCCACGGCAATGCCGAGAGGCTGTTCCGCTGGTCGCAGCGCCCCGATGTCGCCTCGGTTCTGAGCAACTAGTGCCCAACCACCGGCTCCCGACAACGCCGGGACGCAAGCTCGGCGAGATCCTCGCCGAGACCATCGAGAACGAGATCATCGCGGCCGGCTGGAAGGTCGGCGACGTCGTCGGGTCCGAGTCCGAGCTGTGCGAGCACTACGGCGTCAGCCGGGCCGTGTTCCGCGAGGCCATACGCATCGTGGGCCACCACGGCGTGGCCGAGATGCGCCGCGGGCCGGGCGGCGGGTTGGTGGTGCTGGCCCCGAGCGTGGACGCCGCGGTGCGCACGGTCTCGCTCAACCTCGAGTACCTCGACATCAACGCGTCCCAGATCAACGAGGCTCGGCTGGCCCTCGAGCTGAGCTGCGTCGAGAGCGCCATCGAGAACCTCGACGCCGAGGGCGAGCACCGGATCAAGGAGTTCCTCGACACCGAGATCGAGCGGATCATCACGGGACGGGAGGCGGGCCGGGCCAGCGACGACTACGCCAGCAACGACTTCCACCTGCTGCTCGCCGAGCTGACGGGCAACCCGGCCATGGAGCTGTTCGTTCAGATCCTGAGCCGGGTGACGAGCCGTCATTCCACCAGAGCGGTCTCCCTGGAGGACACCGCCAAGGAGGTCCACAGGGCGCACGCCCGCATCGCCGAGGCCATCCTGGGGCGAGACCTCCAGACGGCGCAGCGCCGCCTGCACCGGCACCTCGACTCCGTCGTGGAGTACCTGGATCCCTGAACCCACGCGGACACCGACGCCGCTCGGCCGGCGCAGGGACTAGCCGCTGAAGTCGACCATGCCGGTGCGGGCCGTCCAGCACAGGCAGCCGGCGCTCCACTCGACGGTGCGGAACTGCTGCACACCGGAGTGGTCGCCGGGGCCGAACGTCAGGTCGCCCCAGGCAGCCAGGCCGAACCCCTCCAGGCTCTCGAGCGACGCCACGAGCGACTCGCGGGTGAGGTCGTCGCCCGCCCCCTGCAAGCCTGCGAGCAGCACCGACATCAGGTCGCAGGTGTAGAGGATCTGGGCCCACTCGGCGGTCTCGGGGGACGAGCGGGCGACGTCGGTGCCCGAGAAGCGCTCGTAGTTCGACACGCAGGCCTCGGTCTCAGCGTTGGGCGGCATGCCCGCCGCGATCTCGCCCACCCGGCTGACGGTCATGGCCAGCGTGCCGTCGTACTGCTCCTGGGGCAGCGACCCGGCGGCGACATCCCCGATGTGGCTGGCCCACTCCATGCTGCGGTACGCGGGCCGGTAGTTCTGGGACTCCGCGAAGTGCATGAAGTTCGTGACGCTGCTGGTGCCGACCAGGAGCACCGCGGTATCGACGCCCGCGGCCAGGAAGCGCTCCACCGAGATCTGGTCCTGGGGGCTGCCGATCCCCTCACCGTCGGAGGCGACCTCAGCCGCGATCGAGTGGCCGGCTGCGGCCATGGCCTCCTTGAAGGCGTCGACCGCCTCCTCGGAGCGGGTGTCCCAGAAGATGCCGACGGTGGCGCCGTCGAAGAGGCCCTGGCCGTCGGCCCACTGGACGTAGGCCCGCAGCACCTCGGCCTCGCTCGGCCGGATGGTGAACAGGCGCGGCGCCCGGTCGTAGACGCTGGGCGAAGCACCCATCAGGTCGATGGTCGGGATGTCGAACCGGCTTGCGAGGCACTCCGCCCCGACCGTGAAGTCCCGCCCCGAGACGACTGCGAAGACATCGTCGTCCTGGGCGAACCCGGTGCAGACGCCCAGCTTGTCGCTGCTGTTGATGATGGAGTACTTGCGGAACACGAGCTCGATGTCGGTCCCGTTCACCGGCAGCAGGCCGTCGCGCCGCCATCCGTCGAGAACCGCGGCAGCCTGCTGCTCGGGATCGCCGATGCTGAACTTCTTGTTGAGGGTGGCGAAGGCCGACACGTCGGGATAAGCCACCCCGATCGTGATCGTCCGCTCCACGACGGCCGGAGCCGGAACCGGCTCCTCATCGACGGCGGCCGGCCCGGCCGAGGCCGTTTCATCGGATTCTGGCTGTGCCGCTTCGTCCGTCTCGACCGGGGCTTGCGACTCGCCGTCATCGGCCGGACCCGCCGGCTCGGGAGCCAGGTCCGGTTCGCTGTCGGGGGCTGAGGCGACGGCGGCGCTCTGCTGTGGAGCCGGCTCGGGCTGCGCGCCCTCACCGTCATCGCCGCCACAGGCCGCGGCCAGCATCGCGGCCACCAGCAGACCCGCAACAGTCCGGCTCGCCGACCTGCCGGTCACTCGCTGCTCCGGAGCCTGTCCATAGCCCTTGAATGCTAGAGGCCGAGCGAATAGGCGGGACCACGCGGCCCATACGGCGAGAGGCCGTGGGCTGTGTTGCCTCGGTCCGGCCGGCCCGTCAGCAGCAGCCAACAACAGCAGGAATGACACCGCTGCGACGCGACAGGCTCTCACCCATTTTTGCGGACGCTGCTAGTAGGCGAGCTTCAGATCTCTGGTTCCAGCAGTCCCGTCGTGGGCCGTTGATAGACGTTGGAGCGGCGGCGGCTGCGGGTGAACACGATCTGCCAGAGTTGCAGGGCCCGGGCCCGGAACGACCCGGCCGAGCTGAGCAGGTAGTAGTCCCACGTGCGGCGGAAGCGCTCGTCGTAGGCGGGCAGGTCGTCCCAGGCCGCGGTCACGTTGCGGTGCCAGGCCATGAGCGTGCGGTCGTAGTAGGGACCGAAGTTGTGGACGTCCTCGATCACCCAGTCCTTCTCGATGGCCGATGAGATCTGGGCCAGCGACGGGACCACCCCGCCGGGGAATATGTACTTGTCGAACCACGGGTCGGTGTGGTTCTTCGACTCCAGCGAACCGATGGTGTGGTGCAGCATCATCCCGTCGGCGTCCAGCAGGTCGTCGCACCGCCGGAAGAACGTCTTCAGGTTGCGGGGGCCGACGTGCTCCATCATCCCGATCGACACGATCCGGTCGAAGCGGCCCCGCACGTCGCGGTAGTCGCACTCGCGGATGTCGACGGGCAGGCCGGCGCAGACATCACGGGCCAGCCGGGCCTGCTCGCCCGCGGGCGTCACGCCGGTGACCTGCGCGCCGTGCTCGGTGGCCGCGTGCCGGGCGAAGCCGCCCCAGCCGCAGCCGATGTCGAGCAGCCTCATTCCGGGCTCCAGGTGCAGCTTGCGGCAGATCAGCTCCAGCTTGTGCTCCTGGGCCTCGTCGAGGTCGGCGGCACGGCGCCAGTAGCCGCACGAGTAGATCATGCGGCTGTCGAGCATCCGCTCGTACAGGTCGTTGCCGATGTTGTAGTGGGCGCCGGCGTTCCGGCGGGCCCGCCGCACCGTCTGGCGGTTGCGGGCCTGGGCCATGAGCATCTGCAGGGTGAGCGCGGGTTTGGGCCGCACCAGCGAGCGCAGGTCGAGGGCCTGCACCTCGGCGATGAACTCGTCGAGCTGGTTGGCGTCCCACCAGCCCTCCTGGTACGTCTCACCGAGCCCGAGCTCGCGGTCGGCCAGCACCCGGGCCCAGAAGCGGTCGTCGTGCACGGCGATGTCCTGGGGCCGGTCGCCGCCGACCTCGATCCCGGCAGTGTCCAGTATCTCGCGGCCCAGTTCTCCGGCTTTGTCAACGTCGACCACAGCGCGTCACATCTCCTGGACCAGCCCGTCGAACGGCGGTCGAGCCTCAAGAATAGTGAAGGGGCTCGCCATCTTCTCAGCTCGTACTTGGTGACATGGAAACTGTTGCCAATTACGATTCGTATGTGGGTGAAGTCCAGCGGTACCTGGTGTCGTCATCAGGCCAGATGTCCCTGCCCGCGGCGGTGCGGCATCGGTGGGATCTCGACGAGGGCGGCCCGGTCGACGTAGTCGACCTCGGCTTCGCTGTGCTGACACTGCCCCCGGGCGAAGGCCGGCGCCTCCTGGGCGATCTAGTCAGCCGCGACGAGCACGCTGCGCTCGTGCGGTCGCTGGACGACGACCCCGAACTCGCGACCACGTGAGCCGGCCCGTGAGCGCAGCGAACAAGAGCGGGAGACACCCCGCCGAGACGTGACCCGATTGCGCCTACCCGCTCACGTTCTCAGGCGAGGTCCAAGACAGTTGGGCCTTCGGTGTGGCGGAGTTGGTGCTTGTTGACCTTGTGGGTGGCGGTCTTGGGGAGCACTGCGAGGATCTCCAGGTAGCGGGGCTGGCAGAAGTCGGGGAGGGTGGCCCGGCAGTGACGTTGCAGGGCGGCCGGGTCGACGCTTCGGCCTGGCTCCGCGACCACGACCAGCTTGACGTCCCACTCGCCCAACTCTGACGGCACTCCGACCGCGGCGCATTCGGCCACGGCGTCCAGCTCGCACACCGCTCGCTCGACCTCGGTCGAGGAGATCATCTCGCCCCGGCGGCGGATGGCGTCGGCGGCCCGGTCGACCCAGCGGATGTAGCCGTCGGCTTCGATCGTGGCCAGGTCGCCGGTGTGGAACCACAGGTTCCTGAACGCGGCCAGGGTGGCCTCGGGCTGGCGGTGATAGCCGGTCATCATCACCCCGGGCCGGCGGGGCCGCACCACCAGCTCGCCGACCGTGCCGGGGGGCACCTCGTTGTCGTCTGTATCGACCACCGCGGCCTCGTACTGGGGCACGGGACGGCCCGAGGCCTTGTAACGCATCGGGTCGTCGGGACCGGTTGTCGAGAAGTGGCCGGTCTCGGTCATGGCGAACCCGGTCACCAGACGCAGCCCGAACCTGTCCTCGAAGTCGGCCCGGCGGTCCATCGGAATACCGGCCGCGCCGTGCATCATGCGCACGCTGTGGTCCCTGTCGTCGGGACCGGGCTCCTGGCGCAGCAAGATCGACGACACGGCGCCGACCACACCCACCTCGGTCGCGCCCGCGGCGCGCACCTGGTCCCAGAAGGTGCTGGCCGAGAAGCGCGACACCAGCGCGGCGCGGCCGTCCACCACCAGCGCGGTGCCCAGCGTCGAGAACCGGGCATTGACGTGGTACAGGGGCAGCGCCGAGAACATCACGTCGTCGGCACCGAGCCCCCACTGCTCGATCTTGATGCGGGCCTGCTCGATCGGGAATGCCTGGGGCAGCACCGCGCCCTTGGCCGGTCCGGTCGTGCCCGATGTGTAGATGATGTTCATCGGGTCGCCGGGCTGCGGCGGCCTGAACGGCGGCGGCCGCATGCCGGAGCCGCGCACATCGTCGTAGTCGATCACGGCGACGCGGGCAGGAACACGCGACCCAGAACCGGAGGCAACCGCGGAAACATCCAACCCAGAACCGGAGGGAGCCGCCTGAGCAGCCGCAGCCGGCGCGGTCGCGAGGCCGGGGCCGCGCTGCACCACCGTTGTGAGGTCGGGCGCGGCGGGAAGCTGCTCAGCCAGCCGGTCGGCGAGCGAGCCGTCGAGTATCAGCATCCGGGCGCCCGAATGATTGAGCACGTGGGCCAACTGGTGACCCCGCAGCCCAGCGTTGACCGGGCACTCCACCGCCCTCAGCCGCAGCAACCCCAGCATGGTGACCACGGCCTCGGGATGGTTCGGCGACATGTGGCAGACCACCTCACCCGCGGCCACACCGGTCCCGGCCAGCCCGCCGGCCAGGGCCTCGGCCGCGTCGATCAGCTCGGCCCAGGTCCAGAGGTCGCCGTCGAAGTCGAGAACCACCCGATCGGGATGCTCCCCCGTCCGCGCCGCACATAGCGACCACAGATCCGTGTGCTCGATGCCGGTCACGGCCTGCCGTCCACGGTCAGGCGGCCCACCTGCACCGGAACTGGCAGCAGAATGCCCGCATAGCGTGCAAAACGCTGCCAATTCGACAAGGAGCCTGCCGGGGCCGCCGGAACTGGCAGCAGAATGCCCGCATAGCGTGCAAAACGCTGCCAATTCGCAGATGGCTGGCGGTCGATCACTTGACGACCCGGAACATGGGCAGGGACACGCCCTCGGAGCGGTCCTCGAAAGTTGCCTCCACCCGGTCGCCGATGGAGAGACTCGCCGTGTCGGGCTCGACGATGTTGGCCAGCATCCGAGGTCCCTCGTCCAGCTCGATCACGGCCACCACATAGGGCACGTCGGCGGCCCAGATGTCGTCGTAGAAGGCCACGTGGACCTCGGTGAACGTCCACACCGTTCCCTCGCCGCTCACCGTCTGCCAGGACAGCTCTCCGCTCCAGCAGCCGGGACAGAAGTCGCGGGGCGGGAAGAACACCATCCCGCAGGCATCGCAGCACTGCATCGCCAGCTCGTGGCGAGCGGCCGCCTCCCAGTACGGGGCGGCGGCGATGTCGTTCAGGTCGGGGCGGGGCTTGCCGGTCATCGGACGCTCACCGGCAGCTGATCGGTGCCAGCCGCTCGTCCCGGCCCAAGACGCGCGCCGGTCATCGGACGCTCCCCGCCGACCGCTCGGTCGGTGCCAGCCGCTCGTCCCGGCCCAAGACGCGTACCGGTCATCGGACGCTCCCCGCCGGCAGCTCGGTCGGGTGGTCCCGTTCCTGCAAGGCACGCCCGACGGTCATGGGCCCCGTCCCAGGACCATGGTGGAGAACGTGGAGAACACCCCGCCGTTGCCGTGGGCCACCACCACCTCGGCGCCGTCCACCTGGCGCCGTCCGGCCGAGCCTTGAATCTGGCGGACCGCGTCGAGCAGGTGGAACACCCCGCCGGCATGGCCGTGCGACAGCATCCCGCCGTGGAGGTTGACCGGACAGTCCGAGCCCAGTGCCAGCGCACCCGACTCGGCGTACGGTCCGCCCTCGCCCTCGCCGCACAGGCCCAGGGCCTCCACCCCGGCCACCACGCTGAACGTGCAGGCGTCGTGGATGTAGGCCGCGTCGGCGTCAGCAGCGGTCAGGCCCGCTCGCTGGAAAGCTCGGGCCGCGGCCACCGGCCCGCCGAGCTCGTGAAGGTCGGGGGCCTGCGAACCGATGTGGTGGGTGGCCGCCGAGCCGAAGCCGAGCACCCGTGCGTACCGCACGCCCAGGCTGCGGGCCCGATCGATCGAGGTGACCACGAAGGCCCCGCCGGCGTCGGAGATCAGCGAGCAGTCGAGCCTTCGCAGCGGCGACGAGATCATGGGCGACGCCTGATGGTCGGCCAGGGTGATCGGCTCGCGCTTGTGGGCGTTGTCGTTGAGCGAGGCGTGGCGGCGGGAGGTCACCGCCACCGCACCGAGCTGCTCGCTGGTGGTGCCGTAGAGGTGCATGTGACGCTGGGCGAACAGGGCGTAGCCGCTGATCATGGCGATCTGGCCGTAGGGGGCCTCGAAGTCCTCGCCGCCGGTGAGGGTGCCCGGCGCCCGTCCCCGGCCCGAGCGTCGGATGGAGATGCCGTTCTCGCCGTAGGTGCACAGCGCGGCGGTGCACATGCCGGCGTCGATGGCCGCGGCGACGTTGAGCAGGGCGGTGTGGTGGGTTCCCGGGCCGCCCACATCGGTGACCACCGCCAGCTCGGGCCGCAGGCCCAGGTGCTCGACCACCCGGGCCGCGTGCAGCATCATCGCCTGGGAGTAGCCCGAGAACGAGAACACCCCGTCGATGTCGGCCTTGTCCAGGCCGGCCGCGGCCACCGCGGCCACGCCCGCTTCGGCCTGCAAGCTGATGGCACTGCGCCCCGGCAGCTTGCCGATGGCCGTCTCGGCCACGCCGACGATGGCGACGCCGTCCAGCACGCTCACCGTGACCGCTCCCAGATGCGGCACGGCCGCCAAGGCCCCCCGCCCGTCACACGGACCGCTCCCACAGCAGGCTGTCGCCATCAGTCCCCCTGGCCGTCCAGCCGGCGGGAATCGCATGGACGGCACCCGAGATGTTGATGAGGGCGGGACCAGCGATCTCATCGCCTGCAATCGAACTGGCAGCGTTCTGCCCCCTATGCGGGTCATCTGGCTGCCAATCCGGATCGAGCGCTCGGCCAGCCGGCGAACTGGCAGCGTCTCGCCCCCAATTCGGGTCATCTGGCTGCCAATCCGGATCGAGCGCTCGACCGGCTGGCGAACTGGCAGCGTCTCGCCCCCTATGCGGGTCATCTGGCTGCCAATTCGAGAGGACTTCGACCCGGGCCACGGGATCGGCGCTGTCAGGCAAGCCAAGAGCAGCCGAGATGGAGTCGGGGTCGATGCCGGCATCCGTAGACCGGTGCTTCCCCGACTGGTGGTGCGCCACAACGGTGAGGCGGCTCTCAGTCACGGGCAATCGTTCCGCGGCGAGGTCGAGCCGGGCCCGAGCCACCAGCCGGTTCACTACCTCGGCGAGATCCTCATCGGGCTCGACCGCGGACTCGTAGTGCTGCTCCACTCCGGCCTCGGCCACGCCCCGGGCGCTGAACACGCCGCCCGCCGCGAACGACCGGATCCGGTCGATGCCGGCCAGTTCGGCCACCGGTGCGGCATGCAGCCCTCCGGCACCGCCGAACGCGTAGAGGGTGACTTCGCCGGGATCGACACCCGCGCCGACCAGCAATTCGCCGACGGCTGCGGCTGCCTTCTCATGGGCGGCCGCATGCACGAGGCGTGCCGCGGCCGCAGGGTCGCCACCGGCCAATGGAGCCAGCACGGCCGAAGCCTGGTCTGCGTCCAGCACGATGTCGCCTGGCAGGGACTGCCCGTCGGCGAGCAGTCCCAGTACCACGTCGGCGTCGGTGAGGGTCGGCTCGGTGCCGCCCCGACCGAACGCGGCCGGCCCGGGCACCGCCCCGGCACTGGCCGGCCCCACCGTCACAGTCCCGGAGTCGCTCACCGACGCTATGGACGATCCGCCCAGTCCGACAGACACGATCCCGGGCACCGGCAGCCGTACCCGGACGCCGCGGATCTCGGGCGCCTCGTCCACCTCGTAGGACCCGTCGCGCACCAGGCCGAGATCGAGGGTGGTGCCACCCATGTCGAACGCCAGCACAGTCCCGTCGCGCCGGTCGCGGGCCTCGGCCGCGGCCAGGCCCAGCCCCGCGGCCGGTCCCGAGCTGTAGGTGCTTATGGCGGTGGTGCGCGGCATGCGGCTGAACGTGCCGTCGGAACGGGTGGCCAGCAGCGGCACCGTCAGCCCGGTCTGCTGCAGGATGCCCTCGGTGCGGTACAGCAGCTTGGCCATCGGCCGGCTCAGGTAGGCGTTGAGGACGGCCGTGCTGGTGCGCAGGGCGTCGTCGGCGACATCGGCCGTCTCCCACCCCAGGGTCAACGGCATCGACCGCAAGTAATGGACGGGATACCGGTCCTGCACAAGCTCCCGCAGCCCGGCCTCGGCGTGGCGGTGGGACCCTCGCAGGCTCACAACCGTCTGGCGCACACCCTGCTGGACCAGGTCGCGGCACACGGCCAGCACGTCCTCGGGCGCGTCCGGCGAGACCCCGACCACATGGTCGGCCCTCACGAACACGCCCAACGCCGGGGCGGGCTCGCTCGGCCCGTACAGCGATTTCTCGGCCCCGGCCTCCACCATCAACCCGACCGGGTCGCCGGTGCCGGTGACCACGGCGTTGGTTCCGATGGTGGTGGCCAGACGGAACAGGCTGACCCCGGCCAGGAAGTCCTTCAGGGAGCTGTCGAACGCAGCCGCGCCCTCGGCCAGGCACGACATCACCGAGCGGGTCAGGTCGAAGTGGCTGGTGGGGACCTTGGTCGCCACCGCCCGCTCGCCGTCGGAGAAGTAGCCGTCGGTGAAGGTCCCGCCCATGTCGATGCCGACCGAGTAGGTCACGACCGCCCTCCCGGTCCCAGCCCAGCCGGCACTGGGCGCGGCCGCGGCACCGCCACTCGCCGCCGGCGAGTCACGCCGGATCCTCCCCATCCCGGTTCTCCCCCGCCGGGTTCTCCCCATCCGGTGTGGCGACCAGTCCAGCGGCGTACCGCACCACATCAGGGTCGACGTCGGCGTCGAGGTCGGCGGTCAGCACGGTGTCCGCCGACACCAGCTGGACCGCTCGGCGCTCGACGCAGCGGGCCATGGCCGTGGTAGAGGCGAAGGCGGCTGAAGGCAGGAGCGCAAGACCATCCGAGCAGCCGTCGGGGCCGGCCCACCGCTCATATGCGAGACGCGCCGCCATGCGGGTGGCGGCATGGGTCGATACCAGAATGACCTCGACCCGCAGATGGTCCGCCGATCGCACGATGGGCCGATGGGCTTCAAGCGCAAGTTCGTCGTTCACGAAGCTCCCGCTGTCCGCCGACTCGATCACGACCACCCGCTTGACACCGCATGCGGCCAGGTCGCGGATCCGGGCCGAGGCCAGATCCGAGGCGGCATCGACCGCGTCGTGCGGCGGTGCCGCCGACCGCACCCGGATGCTCCATGTCAGCGGCCCCGAGACCAGTCCCACCACCGGAAACGCGCCGGGCACCCGCGCCAGCCCAGCCGCAACCGCGTCGGAGTCCGGACCCGCACGGGCCCTGCCCGTACGCGGCGCGAGACTCACCAGGCTTGGATCGCGGCCGGCCGCGGCCGGCGCCGGCGACGTCTCCGGCCAGCCCGCCCCTGCATCGGCCGGGTCGCCCAACTCGGCTCGCAGCGCGGCGTCCTCCGCGTCCGTGGACCAGGGGGCACAGCAGTAGGCGAGTCCCAACGCCCTGGTTCCCTCGTCGATGCAGCGGACCTGGCCGTCGAGATCGTCGGGCCAGTCCCTGGCCACGGCCCTCGCACACACCGCGGCCGGCACCAGGGCCGTCAACCGGCTCACGGCCGCTTCTCCGAGCGTTCTGTGTGCGGATACCGGCCGCATAGGCCGACAACCGCACCCAGAACGTGGATTCGGGTCATCGATGCCATGATCCGTGGTCGGCGGGCGGCTCGGTCGGGTACTCGCGATCGTCGATCACCTGCACCGGCGCCGGGAACTCGCCGTAGTAGCGCAGCGCCTCGGCCGGGGGCCGGCGCTGGGACCAGTCGGCCACGAAGTCCGCGTAGGGCCGTCCCTGCCGCTTGCGCGCGGCCCGGATCTCGGCCCGGCGGGCCTCGGTGGCCTCGGCGTCCACCCGGTCCCCGCTCGCGACCAGCACCACCCCGTACAGCCGGGAGGCCAGCTCAGGCGAGGTGATCCCGTCGGCGATGTCGCCCAGCACCGCGTCGGGGTCGCGTTCCAGCACGTCGCCGTAGCCGCCGCCGCAGCCCCGGGCCAGCACCACCACGTCGCCGTCGCTCACCGTCTCGCCCTCGGAGTTGGTGTGCCCGAAGGCGTAGTCGCCGGTGATGCGGCGCCGGTCGGCCAGCTCCCGCACGCTCATGGGCAGGTCGTCGGCGCCTGCGGCCATCAGCTCCTTGGCGTCGGAGCCGCGGATGATGATGCGGGGCTGGGCCGCGCCCGAGTAGCCCCCGAACAGCCCGTAGTTCTTGGTGAACCGGCTGCCGGTGCCCACCGAGTTGGTGCCCAGCTGCGGCGTCCCGTGGATCACGAAGCAGTCGGTGAGGCCCACCCCGCCCCGGTACCGGCCCAGCCCGCACACGTCCTGGTCGAAGCGGTTGCGGAACAGGTACACCCACGGGAACTTGCGCTCCTGCTCCTCGGGGCCGGGGCAGTCCACCACCATGGCCCAGAAGAACCCGGCGCTGTGCTCGCCGTCGAGGTCGAAGCGGGCGCCCTGGCCGGTGGCGTTGCCGTTGGCGGGCCCGCCCGCGATCTGGTTGCCGTACTGGCCGGTGCCGCCGAACTGCATGAGCAGCAGGTTCTCGGCGAAGGGCGCGGTGACCCCGGCGCGGTGGGGGCTGTCGTGCAGCATCCGCATGGCGGCCAGCAGCAGGCCCTGCACCACCACCCGTCCGGCGTGGCTGCCCGAGCCGGTGCCCGAGTCGCGGCTGGGGGCGTTGACGATGCTGGGCGGGGCGGTGAGCTTGATCGGGTCGAACAGGCCGATCGACCAGCGCAGGCCCCTGAACACGGTGGGGAACAGGGCCGCGGCCGAAGCGGCCCGGGCCAGGTGCCAGCGCAGATGGAAGGGGCCGATGCGGGGCTCGGGCGAGGCTCCGGCCATGTCGATGACCAGCTCGTCGCCTCGCTTGTGCAACTCCACGGGCAGGCGGATGATGGAGTCCTCGATGCCGATGGTGTCGAGGAACACCACCGACCGGTAGACGCCGTCGTTGAAGCCGGCGATGCGGCGGCGGGCCAAGGCGGCCGACGACTTGATCGACTGGCGCAGCCCGGCGGCCACGAACGCCGCGCCCCGCCGCTCCACCTCCCGCAGCAGCTGCTGGCGCAGCCGCACGCACACCGCCAGGCGGGCCTTCATGTCCAGCGAGTTCTGGCGCGGGGTCCGCACCGAGTTCAACAGGAACTCGAGATGGTCGGTGTGGAACCGGGAGTCGGTGCCCACCCGCAGCGGGGTGATGTGCAGGCCCTCCTCGTAGCGGGTGCCGATCTCGGGAGACCAGCCGCCCGGCGAGCGCGATCCGGTCTCGCCCTGATGGCCCCCGCAGGCCACCCAGGCGATCAGCTCGCCGCCGGCGAACACCGGCATCATCAGGAAGTGGTCGTAGGTGTGAACCCCGCCGGCGTCGGGGTCGTTGAAGAAGAAGATGTCGCCGTCGGCCAGGCCGACGGTGGGGTCGTCGACGTAGTGCTTGAGCACGTACTTGACCGGGCCGTAGTGCAGCAGGGCGTGCAGGATCACGCCGGTGGACATGCCGGCCAGGTCGCCCTTGGCGGTGAAGACGCCCACGCCCAGGTCGCCGGCCTGGAGCATCTCGGCCATGCTCAGGTACTTGCACACGTCGCGGCCGTCGTCGATGATCGAGTCGAGCTTGTGCAGGAAGATCTCGAGGTCGACCGGGTCGAGGCGGTCGGCACCGGCCAGCTCGAGTTCGGTGGGGGACTCCAGCACCTCCCGGTGCAGCACCTCGGGGTCGAGTCCGGGGCCGGGCTTCATGAGGGGCCGCCCGAAACGGGCAATCCGCTCGTCGAGGCCCATGGCAGCCACGTCCAGCAGCCGGGGATCCGACATGAGAGTCACAGCCGCGCTCCCGGCGCAGCCGGAGCCGCGTCGCGACCAGCCGAACTTCCTGGGGTTGAGGGGCACATGTCACCTAAAACCCCAGGAAGTTCGTCGCCCCACGCGAAGGACCGGCCATCGCGGGCGATCCAGCGGGCTTGGTCCAACGCGGTCGGCCCGGAACTCACGCAACCGCCTCCGGTGCGGTGAGCCAGCCGGTGCGCTGCTCGT
>Ga0209543_1000401_pt1 | contig 57446 bp, 48 predicted proteins | sample MesohylFT_FD_187296 | JGI IMG/M metagenome (GOLD analysis project Ga0209543, IMG submission 187296) | Host-associated microbial community of the marine sponge Aplysina aerophoba from Gulf of Piran - sponge mesohyl, lysed by freeze-thaw... | ecosystem: Host-associated > Porifera > Sponge >...
GCCGATCCGCCTCCGCGGGACCGGGAAGCAGAGCTACCCCAACTTGTCTACTTGGAAAGAAAAAAGGCGCAGTATCTGAAATGCGTCCTAATGATCAAATAGCCGCACTTATTGATGAGTATCAACAGGGACGGGCGCAACTTGGCGGGCGGCACGAACGGGCGAACCCTGAATGAGGATTTGCGCATCGTCCTGCCGCCGTTGCCGTACCTTTTCAGCGCGGCCGGCTTCATGCTTTTCGGCGTCAATGAATTCGGCGCGCGAATCGTGCCGGCGCTATTCGGGTGGTTCTCGCTCGCATTGCTTTTCGGTCTTCTGCGCCAGCGACTGCCGGAAAATCCTAGGTTTGTCTTCTTCGTCTTTTTGCTCTCAGCTTGGTCTGCGCAATTGTTGCTGTTCTTTCGCCAGGCCAATTATTACTCCTTCATGGTATTCGCCGTGATTGCGTCCTTCTACCTTTACGAACGATTCTGGCGAACACGGCGGTATAGATTTCTTGCTGCGCTAACATTTGTCGCGATAGTCGCCTTTTTCAATCACTACACCGGTGGTGCGGCCACCGTTCTGGCATTGGCCGCGTGGCATGTCCTGATCCGCGCAAGAAAAACCGCCGGACGAGAGTGGCTCGCGCTCGGAGGGTGCGCTTTGCTAGTTGCCGCGTGCGGCGGAGCGTACCTAATTTTTATCGGAATACTCGGAGGCGAGCGAAGCAGTTTTCTCGAATTCACTGGAGTTACCGGTGTCGGCGAGGACAGAGGCGCGATTCCACTGGTTCTCCTTCGCATATGGATTTACGGTCGCGAATTGTTTACGGCGGATTGGATTTCGTGGCCGGTTTTCCTTTGGTTCGCCGGAATTTCGGCGATGATGGCGTATCGAGGTCGCTTTCGCGACCGTTTGCCCAGCTCATCTCGAAAACGCAGACTTCCTTCTAGGCAAAGGGGAAAGGCGGCGCTTCTTGCGAGAAATTCCCGGGAGACCGCGACAATTGCTGCAGGTAGCCTGCCCATTGTCGCGACGCAGCGCATTGTACTCATGGGCGTGCTCTTCGCCCTTTTCTCGGCGATTCTGTCCGTTCAGCCGGTATGGGCGCATGATGTCGCGGATCTTCGATACTATGTTGGCGCACTGCCTCTGCTCCTGGCAATGAAGGGGCTGATTTGCGAGTGGGCGTGGCGAAACTCCAAATTTGCCGGCGGCGCGTTGCTCGCGGTTTTGTTGCTAAGCAGCGCTGGAGCCGCCCCGATTAATGCGGTTAATCATTTTACCGGCCAGCGAACGCTGGGATTCCACCTGTTCTCGTTCGTCGACGAGATCCGGCAAAATTACCGGGATTCCACACGAGTTGTCTCCGACTTCATGCTCGAAAACTCCGAGCAGGACGATACGGTATATGTATCCGGATTCGCTGACCGCGAAGCGCTGACATTTGCAATTGGCCACAGGGTTCTGTTCTGCTGCGTCCTCGATCAAAATTCGCCTCTGCCGCGCGAACGGATCGGGCAACTCAGGCTATCGTTAAGCTCCGGCGGCGGAGCCCCCGACTGGATCCTCGTTTTCGGGCCATTGCAGGTGGATTACTGGAACAGGATCTCTGAGCATTACTCGATTGCGTCAGCACTCGACGTGTTGCCGTATCCGACCCAGCGGCCCGAGATCAATTTCCACGTTTTCGAGCCAATTCCTTACGAGGCAGGCGTTTATGTTCTTCGAAAAAAGACAAGTCCTTAAAGTCTTGATGCAATAATTTGATCCTCCCGTTCTAGAGTCACGTCCGACGAATACTCAGACCTAGTCAAAAGTCGAGGCGAACAGACCTGCAAATTCCAGAGGCGCATTTGCAGCGCCTGTCGAAAATTCGATCCGGTGGAAGCAGAGCGGCTCCGGCGGCGCGTTCGTTCGGAGGATTCGGCGGCGGGAGCCGAATAGAGGCAATAGTCCAAAGGGATTTGGGCGGCGAAGGCCGGCTTCGGGCAAAAAAGGCGCGTCCGCCGTGTTCCGCTTTGCGGTCGACGGCCGGGGAGAGGTTGGCGGCGCGAGGCGTTCAGCACCGCGTCGAGGGCGTCCTGGGTTTTCGCGTCGTAGTGGCGGTTGGCTTCGGGAAGGTATTTGAACTCGCCCGTCAGCCGGATGATGGAAATGGCGGCGTTGCCCGGGCAGGGCCAGGTTGCGCGGCAGGTGGCGAACCCGAGCGCGGCAGCGGTCTCCATCGCAGGTGAAGTCGGTTGCGTAGTGCAGGCGGTTCTCGATATGCCAGTGATTTCCTGCCAGGCTCAGCATCGCGTCGGGTCCGGCCTTGTCGGCACCGAGCGAAGTCAGTCCGTAGACCAGGGCTGCTCAAAAGCTGAACGCGAAATGCTTCTTCACGGGCATCCAATTCGCGGTCCTCGCCGACTTCGCGACCGAGCGGCGACTCACCGGGCCGGACTATCTCGGCCGCGCCATGGGCCTGGTCGCCGCGATGGGCGGCCACCTGAACCGCAAGCACGACCGGCCTCCGGGGAACGAGATCGTCTGGCTCGGATACTCCCTGCTGGCCGATTCGTCCGCCTCGACCGTGCGCGCCGTGAAGCTGGGGCCGGAAAGCGATGTGTACAAGCTATTGCGGTCTGATTAAATCTATGGTCAATGGGCGGGCAGCCGGGATCGGCGCTCCACTATCGAAATCCCAAGTCTTGCTGGATTTCTAGACTGATTTGAAAGAAATACCTTCTCCCGGCAACTCTGTCGCCAATTCCCGGTCGGCAGGTGCGATTTCCCATGCGCCTTCCGTCTCGAAAAGCTTGCGCAGCAACTTAATCGTAAGGGAATGGCCCGACTTGTAGCCGACGAACTTGCCTGAAATCACGCAGCCGCTTAGGGCGAGGTCGCCAACAGCATCAAGCATCTTGTGCCCGACGCACTCGTCCGGCTTCCGAAATCCTCCAGGCGTCAATACGCCGTTCGGCGTCAAAATCACCGCTGTATCCACGGTGCCGCCGAGAGCCTTTTTTTGCTCCCACAAGCCGAAAATTTGATGAATCGTGCAAAAGGTCCTGCAGTCGCTCAATTCCTTGGCGATCGAGCCGTTTTTCAACTCCAGCTTTTTGTATTGCTCGCCTGAGGCCAATTCCGGAAATATTATCGTAAATTCCATTTCCGGAGTATCCGACGGCGTTAGCTCCGCAAACGCCCCGTCGTAGTGAATCGAGACCGGCTTTAGAATCTTCAACAAATTCGCGGGCACGCCCTGCTCGGCTTTTCCGGCTCCAAGGATGCCGTTGACGAAATTCCTGGCGCTTCCGTCCATATTCGGCAGTTCGGGCCCGTTCAATTCAATAATCGAATTATGGATGCCGCAGCTATAAAGTGCCGCCATCAAATGCTCGATCGTGCTAACCGAAACGCCGTCATCATTCGCAATTCTAGTACATGAATCAGTTGCAACTACACGGTCGAGTCTAGCCGGAATAAGATTGCTGCGGTCGTGGATGTCTACTCGGCGGAAAACAATGCCAGTGCCCGGTGGCGCGGGCAAAACTCTCGCCCAAGTAATAACTCCGGCATGCAACGCGGCACTCGTGAAGAAAATTCCCTTTTCAGAAGAAATCGTATACTGCACCGGCTCTCCGCTCCGCTTGATTCACAAGATAGCGGATAGAGGAAAAACTCGGCCCTTTCAAATCAAACAGTATTGCAAATTATTTCAACTGCCGGTTGCACTCGGATGCAGACCAACACCATGTTGTGGGATTCCGGGCTGCCAATCAGCCTGATGCCGAAATTAGGCTAGAGCATCGCGGGTGCTTCTTCTAATGGCGGCAGGCAAGTGTTGTCCGCTTCAATGCGCGTTTGGTCCGAACCCCCGTTTCTTGCGCGGCTCAATTCGCCTGGCGTCGAGCGAACGCCGGCACGTCCCTCAATTCATCGAATTCGGAATCAGCAGAATTCGTGCGAATCGAAGGCTGAACTGCTCGAACTCCGCCTTTGGATGAATTCGCCTGGGAAGATCCATCCGCAAACTTTTTGAGAAAGCCGGCGATTTTGAGCGATGCGGACTGCTTCGCCTTCTTTTCCGGCATATCGGAACCTTCCTGATTTAGCGTCCAATCCATGTCATTGTCTACTAATTCGGTCGGTCTGGAGGCCGAGGCCTGCAACGGTTTCGGCGCTACAAATTCCCGGTACCTGTTTTCGGGCGCGGGCTCGGGCGCGGCCGACTCGAAAAATTTCCTGTCGCCGTCTTGGACGGCATCCGGGAATTCCTGCGATTCGCGCATAGAGTCCCATTCATCCGATTCGCCGTCTTGCTTGCCAAATGCTCCATCCTGCATTTGGTCCTCTTCGGCCGCCTCCACAGGCCGCTCCGAGAAACTAACGCCCGACCCAGTTTCCATTTCCGGGAATTCGTCCGAGTATACTTCGTGGATTTCCCGTTCGGGCGCCGGCTGCGATGCCGCGATTTCTTGCCGTTCGCCAAAATCGGCCAAGACATCGTCGGCGAATCCCTCTGTCGTCGCTTCGCCAAAATTCGCCGGGCCGATTCCCGTAGCCACGATGGAAACTCTGATTTTTCCCTCAAGTTCCATGTCCAGCGAAGAACCAACGATTACGTTGGCATCTTCGTCAACATTCTCGCGAATCGTGGATGCCGCTACGTCGAGATCAAATAGTGTTTGATCGGGGCCTCCGATTACATTGATCAGAATGCCTTTGGCATCCTTTAGATTCGTGTAGCCCAGCAGCCGGTTTTGCATAGCTTCATGCGCCGCCACCGACGCTCGCTTCTTCCTATCGCCATTCGACTCGCCGCTGCCCATCATCGCATTCCCCATCTCTCGCATGATGGCTTTGACGTCGGCAAAGTCCAAATTGATGATCCCGGGGTTAACGATGAGGTCCGTTATGCCCTTAACCCCGTCATAGAGCACTTCGTCCGCCTTCTCGAACGCTTCCTTGATGGTCGTGTCTTCTTTCGTCACCATGAACAAATTGTCGTTCGGGACGATAATTAGCGTGTTGACATTCGCCTTTAGCTCTTCGATCCCCCTTTCGGCGATTTTCATGCGCTTGCTGCCTTCGAATTGGAAGGGCTTCGTCACGACGCCGACAGTTAATATTCCTTTGTCGCGCGCGATTTTCGCGATGACGGGAGCTGCGCCCGTGCCGGTTCCGCCGCCCATTCCAGCGGTAACGAAGCACATGTCGGAATTTTCCAGGCAGCTTTCGATTTCTTCGCGGCTTTCATCCGCCGCCTTGCTGCCGATAGCCGGGTCCGAGCCGGCGCCAAGGCCTTTGGTCGTTTGCTTTCCAAGCTGGATCTTGTCTTCGGAATTCGAGTGTTCCAAGGACTGGGCGTCAGTGTTGCCAACAACGAAAATTGCCCCCTTCAGGTTTTTCGCAAGCATATTGTTGACTGCATTGCAGCCAGCTCCACCGACTCCAAAAACCACGATTTTCGGCTCGAAATTTTCCTGTTCAGGGATTCTTAGTGTTGATATCGTCATCGCTCCTGCTCGATTTTGCCGTTACCGATGGCTTATCACCATTCTGATTGGCCATTTTAAACTATCGCGGCGAAAAAGTCATAGATTTTTTTCCGGCCGGTTCATTTTTTTAAACTGTTGCCCAAATTCACACATTCCGCCGATTCCTCTACCATTGGCGACGAAGCCACCTGAACGCGCGCCCTATCGACGTGCCGCCAATGACCTCGTTCGGCAGCTTGAAATCCCAGAATTCGTCGTCGGGGTGCGCTGCGTGCAGGCAAAGCCCGACCGCCGCCGAATACGCGGGTCCCGTCATTTTTGTCGGAAGCCCGCGCACCCTGATAGGCAGGCCGAAACGAATATGCTTCCCCAAAACCTGCCTTGACAGCAGATCCAGCCCGGGCATTTCGCTGCACCCTCCGGTCAAAACGATCCTGTTGCCGGGAAGCTCGTCGAAGAAATTAACCTCTTCCAGCTTTGAATTGATGATTTCGAGGATTTCCTCGACGCGCGGACGAATCACGCCGATCAATTCCGTTCGCGTTATTTTTTCGATTTCCTGATCGTGCGCCTTGCCGTCCACGCCGCTACCGAGCTCGCACATGTCCCAGTCGTCTCTTTGAGTCGCCACGGCCCCGCCCTTCCGGACCTTTAGGTTTTCAGCCGCATTGAACGAAATGCCGAATATCTGGCTCAAGTCCGACGTAATCGTCCTCCCGCCAACCGGAACGGTCGCCGTGTAGATCATATTCTTCTTGAAAAAAATCGAGATGCTCGTTGTTCCGCCTCCAATGTCGACGCAGGCGCCCCCGATCTCCTGCTCGTCTTCGACGAGGCAAGCAACGCCCGACATGTAGGCGGACGTCGTAATGCCGGCCAAGTTCAACTGGCAGCGGCTCGTGCACCCGATAAGGTTTTCTATCGCCGAACTGTCGACTGAAAGCAGATGCATGTCGACTTCAAGACTGTTCCCGATCAACTGCCTGGGATCGTTCAGCGACAGTCTATGGTCGACTCCGAAATTAATAGGCTGCGCATGCAGCAATTCCCGACTCGCGTCGAACTCCGGAAATTCGCAGGATGCCATCGCTTGCGCTATATCGGTTCCGTCAACGGGTTTTTCGCCCAAGCTGATCGCTCCCGACGTCAATTGCGATTTAGGGCGCGCGCCGGAAAGGCAAACTACGAAGATATCAACATTTCGGTTAGCCATCTGCTGAGCTTCGGAAACGGCTTTCCTCACGTCCTTTTCCGTATTCCTAACCGAATCGATCTCTCCGAAACTTATGCCTCGCGATTTGGTTGCATGGGCGCCGACGACTTTGAAATCCATCTGCCCTTTGGACGAAATCTCTCGATTCCCGCCCTGTTCCTGACCGTCGTCGAACTCTACGACGATGCAGGCGACCTTGGTCGAGCCGATATCGATAACGCCGATGGCTCCGTCTTTCTGCGCGCCTTCCAGATTTGAGCGCATCGCCCTCTGCAAATCCAGAGTCTCGCCCGTTAGGATTCCCTGATCGAATTCCACCATGGTTTAGATTTCTCCCGCCTTCGGTTCGCGCATGCGAACGGTCGGCCTGTTCGCGATTCGCAAATCAAAAGATTCAAAATCCCGATGAAGAATTTTTTCCGCCCGGTCCCAGCTAATCAGCTTCTCGAGCGCTTCAACCGCGCCCCGCTCCGGCAGCAGAATCCGTCTTTCGCCTTTCAATTCCAAATTCCAGCGCCTGTCGCCGATTCTAACCAGGCCTCTAACCTGGTCCTTGATTGTCTCGGCGACGCGGAAAATCTCCAGGGCTTCGCCGACGGCCGCTTCGGCGCCACCACCCGCGATCAGCGGTAGATCCAGTCTTTCCAGCCTCGACGACGCCAAACTAATTCGAAAGCCATTCGCGTCCAGCAATTCCAGATTGCCATTATTCCGCCAAACTGCTTCCGGCAGCCTCTCGTCGACCAAAATTCGCAGTTCGCTTTGCGGCGTAACGTAAATCTCCGCATTTTCAATCCCGTCCAGCGCCAGGACGCGGTTCCTGACATCCTCGAAGTCGATGCCAAGAACGCTAGCTGGAAACTGTATATCGGCGGCGGACAGTACGGCGCTTACCGTTTCCGCCCGGGTCGATTCGACTTGCGCGCCGAGCACGAGAAACGGAGCGCGGTTCGCAATCAATTCGGCTTGCGACTCGAGCCACGCCTCGACTTGATCGAATTGTCCGGGATGCGCGGCGGCCCATATCGCGATCGCACCGGCCAGAGCGATCGACGCCGCCGCCTGCTTTAGGTTAAGGCGCCGAAGCGCGCGGAAGCGCTTCGAGACCGGGAGGCCGCTGCTGGCCAATGCTGTGCGGTCCAGGGACTTTACCGGCTGCATGACGCGTCCTCGACCAGCTGGCGGCACAGCTCTCCGAATTCGATGCCGCATGCCGCCGCCTGCTCCGGCGAAAGCGAAGTTGGAGTCATTCCGGGCTGAGTGTTGGTTTCCAGTATGAAAAGCCCGTCGACGCCCAGCCTGTCGTCCCAGCGGAAATCGCTTCGGCTCAAGCCTCTGCACCCTAAAGCGCAATGCGCCCGAAGCGCGCAGTCGAGGCAGGCGTCGAAGACTTCGCCCGGGATTTCAGCGGGCAATACGTGACGGGAGCCGCCAGGCGCGTACTTCGCCTCGTAGTCGTACCAATCCCGGTGAGTTTGAATTTCGGTGACGGTCAGCGGCTTGTCGAGCATGACGCTAACAGTCAGTTCGAGACCGGGAACGAAGCGTTCGGCCATTACGCATTCCGATTCGAACGAACCAAGTTCGCCCGGAGCGTTGGCGCCTTCAGGGACGATACGAACTCCGACCGACGAGCCTTCATTGTTGGGCTTCAGAACATAGGGAGGATCCATCGGATGCGCGTGTCCCAGGCTGCTTTTGGCAAGCAGGCGCCCCTCGGCGCACGGGATCCCTTCTCCGGCGAACACGGCTTTCGCCCGCTGCTTGTCCATGGCGAGCGACGACGCCAGCACGCCGGAATGCGTATACGGAATTTGCATCCACTCCAGCATGCCCTGGATGCAGCCGTCCTCGCCCCAGCGCCCGTGCAGCGCGTTGAAAACGACATCGGGCTTCGCCCTGTCCAGCCGAGCGGAAACGTCGACATCGGCATCGATCTCGACGACTTCGTATCCTATCTTTCGCAGCGCGGCGGCGCACTCTCTTCCCGAAACAAGGGATACGTCTCTCTCCGAAGACGCACCGCCCTTAAGCACCGCCACGCGGATATTGGAAAGCCTGCTCGACATTCCTCGCTCCGCTTGCCCTTCGCCACTAAGTGGGGGGCATAGGCTTAGATAGAGCCGTGTTGCCCGACTCTTTCGACCTCGTATTCTAATGCAACGCCGGTCAATTGCAAGACTTTTTTGCGAGCCTTTTCCGCAAGGGCTTCCAAGTCCCCCGCCGTCGCGCGGCCGTCGTTAATAAGAAAATTCGAGTGCAGTTCCGAGATTCGGGCGCCGCCTTGCGCCGCGCCGCGCATTCCCGCGCTATCAATCAGCTTCCACGCCTTGCCTTCGTGGGACTCGCCGTCTTCGCCCGTCGACGAATAGCCAACCGGATTCCGGAAAATGGAGCCGGCCGTCCTTTCTCCGTACGGCTGAGTTGCATTGCGCCGCTCGACCTGCCTTGCCATCAATTCGCGAAGCCGCCCAGAGCGCGCTTGCCGTCCCTCGAAAACGGCTTCGACGACAATCGCCCCGTCGGGAAGGCGGCTGCCCCTGTAGGCGAAGCCAATTTCGCCCGCGGCGACGGTTTCTATGCGGCCGTCACGGGTAACAATTCGCGCTTCGCGGAATATGTCTTCGACATAGGAGCCGTAGCAGCCTGCATTCATGCTCACGGCGCCGCCGACGGTGCCGGGTATCGTTCTCAGAAACGTCAAGTCGATTCCGGCGTCGGCCGATTCGCTCGCCACCCTTGCGACGCGGGCCGCGGCGCCGACGGAAACCGAACGGCCGTCGATTTCTATGCCGGCGAATTCTCGTCCCAGCCTTACGACCACCCCTCGAAGCCCCCCGTCCCGAATAATTACATTTGAACCGGCGCCGAGGGGATAGACGCTGATATCGCAAGGCAGATGCCGCATGAATTGCGCCAGATCCTCAATACTCGCGGGCTGGAAAATCCAGTCCGCCGGACCGCCGACCTTTAGCCAGGTATAGTCCGCTAGAACTCTGTTTCGGAATAGCCGCCCGGCCGTTTCGGGCACGGCATTCAGTTTCTCGGGTGCGCGTCGAATTTCCATGCCGGCACTCTACTCCAAAGCCAGAAGGTCGGGAAGCGCATTCGCCCAGGCCGTAATGGATCCCGCGCCCAGGCACAGTACGATGTCGCCCGGACGCGCGGAATTCCTGACGAAGCTCCCAAGGTGCCGCTCGTTTTTGAGAACGGCCGCGTCGCGATGCCCATGCCTTACCAGGCCCGCCACCAGCGAATCGCTGTCGGCGCCCGGAATCGGCGATTCGCCCGCCGGATAGACGTCCGCGATTCCGACGAAATCCGCTTCGTTGAAACACCGGCAAAAATCGTCGAACAGGCTTGCGAGCCGCGTATATCTGTGCGGTTGGTGAATTGCGAACACTCGGCCCGAACACGATTGCCTCGCCGCTTTGATGACAGCTGCTATTTCGACCGGGTGGTGCCCGTAGTCGTCTATGATCGTGACTCCGCCGACTTTTCCCACCAGCGTGAAGCGCCGGCCGACGCCCGCGAACGAAGCGAGCGCGTCGCGAATGGATTCGCCGCTGATGCCAAGGTGCCTAGCAACGGCAACGGCTGCCAGAGCGTTGGCGACGTTGTGGTCGCCGGGCATGGGCAGCGTGCAATCCTCTATTCGGGACCTTTCCGATTTCAGGACGATATCGAACCTGGCATGGCCGCGATCATAGCGAATGTTTTCGGCGCGAACTTCGGCAAGCTGATTCAAGCCGTATGTAATGATTCGGCGGTCCGTCACCCGGCCGACCATGGCCTGGACCTCGGGGTGGTCCGTGCAGCAGACCGCGATGCCGTAGAAGGGAATGTTTTCGATGAACATGTCGAACGCCGCGCGAATGCCGTCGAAATCTCCGTAGTGGTCCAAGTGCTCCGGATCGATATTCGTAACTACGCCGATCGTGGCGGGCAGCCGAACAAACGTGCCGTCGCTTTCATCGGCTTCGACCACCATCCATTCGCCGCCGCCGACGCGAGCATTCGAACCGTAGGCGCTAATGATTCCGCCGTTTACGACCGTCGGGTCGAATCCGCCCTTCTCCAGAAGCGTCGCGACGATCGTGGTCGTCGTTGTCTTGCCGTGCGTGCCGGCAACGGCTACATTGGATTTGAGCCGCATCAGTTCCGCCAGCATCTCGGCTCTTCTAACGACGGGCAGCCCGAGGCGCCGCGCGTGCGCCAGTTCCGGATTTCCCTTCGCGATGGCCGACGACACGACGACCACCGCCGCGCTTTCGACATTGTTCCGGCAGTGCCCGGACATGATCCTCGCGCCCGCGGACGCCAAGCGCCGCGTGATTTTCGTATCGGCAATATCCGATCCCTGAACTTCGTAGCCGGTATTCAGCAGAACTTCCGCGATGCCGGACATGCCGATTCCGCCGATGCCGATGAAGTGGATGGGACCGAGCCGATCCGGCAGTTTCGTAGTACTGTTCAAGATCGATGCTCCATGATGGCCGACGCAAGGACCAAATCCGCCAATTCTTCCGCCGCGGCCGGTTTGCCGCAAGATCGCGCGGCCGCGGCCATTCCCGTCGCCAGCTTCGCGTCGGTTAAAATCGAATTTATTTCCCCGGAAAGCCGTTCGGGCGACAATTCGGACTCCGAAATGACCGCAGCGGCGCCCGCCGCCTTGAGACTCAATGCGTTCGCCGTCTGATGATCGTTGGCCGCAGCCGCGAAGGGCACAAGGATCGAAGGCCTGCCAATGGCGGAAATTTCGGCAACCGACGACGCTCCGGCTCTCGAAATTACCAGCTGCGCCTTTGCGATCTGCTCAGGAATATCGTCGAAAAAGCAAGAGACTCTTGACTCGACGCCTTCTTGCTTCAACTCGACCCGCGCGCCTTCCTCCTCTCCCGGCCTTGTCTGCAGAACGACGAAGAGCCGGGATTTAATGTCGTCCGAAAGCAGCCGTACGGCTTCGGGCACCGCGCGCGAAATAATTGACGCGCCCTGGCTGCCCCCGATTGCAACAACGCGCAGCGTCTGATCGCCCGGCGGCCGGTAGTCGGCCTCGAGCTGGTCGAGTACCGATGACCTTACCGGGTTTCCAACCGCGATCGCCTCGAATCCCCGCTGTTCGCCGAGCAGCGGAAAGCCGGTTGCGACCAGGTCGACGCGCCCCGCCCAAAAACGATTCGTTCGTCCGAGGACGCTGTTTTGCTCGTGGATGGATCGCCGCCGCCTCGCCAGCCAGGCTGCGGCCATCGCCGGAAAGGCCGGATAACCACCGAAGCCGACAACGGCGGACGGCATGTCGAGCGCCGTGCGGACGACCGCGACGACAATTCCTGCCGCCAGCCTGAACGGCGCGACCGATTTTTCCAATAGGCTGCCCTGGCCGAAAGTCCCGCTGGCGATCAAGCGGGTTTCGACTTCTCCGGGAAAATTGCCTGCGAACCTCGATCCTCGCGAATCCGTCCACAAGTGAACCCGCCAATTTCGCTCCAGAGCGACTTCGGCCAGCGCCTGAGCAGGAAACATATGACCGCCGGTGCCGCCGGCCGCTACGATCAACAGCGGTTTTCGGCGATTTCGCACGCTTAGTCCGGTTCCGCTGCGGCGATAGGCATTAGGCAAGTTTTCCGAGGTCGCCGCCGGGCCGTCTTCGAGTAAAGGCCAAAAGCAGGCCAATGCCTATGCCGACCGCGACCAGGGAGGAGCCGCCGTAGGATATGAAGGGCAGCGTCATGCCCTTGGCGGGAAGTCCATTCGAAGTCACGCCGATATTTATGAATGCCTGAATTCCGAATAGCGCCGCGAGTCCGGTGCCAGCCGTCCTGATGAAGATGTCCTGCTCGCGGCAGAGCAGAATCAACGCGCGAATCACAATGAAGCCGAATAGCGACAGGATGAACAAAGCTCCGACCAGCCCGAATTCTTCCGCAATCGCAGCCATAACGAAATCCGTATGGCCGTCCGGCAGATTCATTTTGACGCTGCCCTTGCCGATGCCCTTCCCGAACAGCCATCCCTCATGAATCGCTATGATGGCCTTGCCGACCTGGCTGAACGGATCCACCGCGCCGTCGAGAAAACTCGAAACGCGGCCGCGAAAGTGCGAGTCTATCCTGAACGCTAAAAAGCCCGCCAAGGTCGTGAGGGCGCCCAGGATCGTTAAAATTCGAATCGGCGCGCCCTTGACGAAATAGATGACCCCCCACGCGAAAATTATCATGCTGGCCTGGCCGTAGTCCGGCTGCAGTACCAGCGTCAAAGCGATAAGCACCGTCAAGACGAATGTAATGAGAACGCCCGGCGACCTGTAGACGCCGCCTTTCGCGGTCATGAGCCATGCGCACGCGACTACGAATCCGGGCTTTAGAAACTCCGAGGGCTGGAAGCTCATCAATCCCGGCAGGGACAGCCATCGCGCCGCGCCCTTTCCCTGGGTAATTCCGAAAATCGGCAGCAGCATCAAGCAGACGAGCGAGAATAAAAAGACGATCGTGCCAACTCTACGGGCGTCGTCCGGCGACAAGACCGACAGCGCAAGAATCAATGCTATCGAAATCAATGCGAAAACGACTTGCTTGCGAATGTAGAAGTCGAGAGAGACCCCATTGTCCATCGCCTCCGGCGGAGTCGTGGAAATTACGGCGAGCAGGCCGATCGCGATCAACAAAAGAGTCGTTGCAAGAATCCATTTGTCGATGGTGCGCCACCAGCGAGGAAGCACCGGGTCCAACGGGGGCAGGTTCGGGGCCCCATGCATCATTACCGTCATAATAAGCGCCTGCGTCCTGCAAGTTTTATCGGCTCTGCGGCCGTTTATTCCGGGCCAGCTTAACCTAGCGGAACGGAATTTGCAAAATTGAATCTACACGCTCGGGGAATTCCCGCAAACGGCGCCGTTCGCCGCTACTCGTCTCCATGGCCCGCCTCTATTATCCGGCTATGAAATAAGAAGCTTTACCTCGGCCGCGAATTCGTCGCCTCGCTCTTCGAAATTCGAAAACTGGTCGAAGCTGGCGGCGGCGGGCGCCAGCAGGACGGTGTCGCCGGCCCGGGAATCCCTTGCGGCGGCGGACACGGCGGCAGCCATGTCTCCGCAAATCTCGAACGGCACGTCGCTGATTTGCCTAGCGAAATCCTCGGCGGCCTCGCCGATATAGTAGGCCTTGACGACTTTCGAAGCCGAGCGACCGAGGCTTGACAGGCCGCCCTCCTTGGCTCGCCCGCCCGCAATCCATCTGATGCTGTCGAAAGCCTGAAGCGACCTGGCCGCGCTTGCAACGTTCGTCGCCTTGGAGTCGTTGACGTAGGAAACTCCCCGGCGCATTCCAATGAACTGCATCCTGTGGCGCAGGCCCTGAAACGATTCCATTGCCGCGATTGCCTGCCTTGCCCGAATTCCCAGCTGCTTGCATGCGGCCAGAACGGCGCAGGCATTGAAGAGATTATGGGCTCCGGGCAAGCCGCTCGGCGCGTCGAATTCCTGGTATTCCAGAACCTGGCCGCCGCGGTATTCGCGGAATCGGCCGTTAGAGGCGCAAATCGACCAGCTCTCGGATTCGGCATCGATCTCCGATCCGGAGATTCGCACGACGGAGGCGCGACCTTTTCTCGCGGAGTATTCGCTCGCCAGGAATCGCCCCTCGGGGTCGTCGATGCCAATCACCGCCGTCCTGATCCTGTCCGAGGCGAAGAGCCTGCGCTTCGCGGCGAAATACCCGCCTAGCCCGCCATGGCGGTCGAGATGATCCGGGGACAGATTGAGCATGACGGCTATGTCCGGCTCCAATTCCGAAGCGAGTTCCGTTTGGTAGGACGATAGTTCCAGGACGATGACTTCGCCGGGCCGCGGAGGGTCGCTGGCCAAAACGCCATTCCCGAAATTGCCCGCTATCTGCGAATGCCGGCCGGTCGTCTTCAGGACGTGCCGGAGCAATGCCGCCGTCGTGGACTTTCCGTTGGAACCGGTAATCGCCACGATGACCGGCGCATCGGGGCCACCACCTCGCCTCGAGTTCGCCATCGCCTGGAAAAACAGCCCGATATCGTTGTCGAGCGGAATTCCCATCTTCGCGGCCAATGCGACGGCGGGATGGGGAATCGGATACAGAACCGGAATGCCCGGCGAAACGATCAGCTTGTCGATTCCCTTGAACGCCTCTTCTGCATTCAGCCGGCGCAAGCTGAATCCCGCCTCCTCCGCCCGGCCGCGGGCCATCGCGTCGTCGTCCCAAACCACCACGGAGCAACCGCTCGCCCGCAATGCGCGCGCCGAAGTCAGCCCAGTTCGCCCCATGCCTAGAACGGCGAAATTCCTGCCTTCGGCCGCCGGAACAGAAATCAAGCTATCGGACTTTCAATGTCGCCAGGCCGATCATGGCGAGGATAAGGGAAATGATCCAGAACCGAATCACGATTTGCGACTCCGGCCACCCTTTCTTTTCGAAGTGATGGTGGACGGGCGACATCAGGAATATACGCTTGCCCGTCGACTTGAAGTACGCGACCTGAATTATCACGCTCATCGCTTCGGCCACGAAAAGACCGCCCAGAATCGTCAATACGATTTCGTGCTTGGTCAAGACCGCGATCGCTCCCACCGCGCCTCCAAGCGCCAGGGAGCCTGTATCGCCCATGAAAACGGCCGCCGGAGGAGCGTTGTACCAAAGGAAGCCCAGGCCGCCGCCAACCAGGCCGGCAACGAAAATAAGCAATTCGCCCGTGCCCGGAATGTAGTGGACGTCGAGATATTCCGCGAAGTCGGTCCTGCCGACGGCATAGGCGATAATGCCCAGCGAAGCCGATGCGATCATAATCGGCATGATAGCCAGGCCATCCAGTCCGTCGGTCAGATTCACCGAATTCGCCGAACCGACAATTACGAGCACCGAGAACGGAATGAAGAACAAGCCCAGATCAATTAGCAGGTTTTTAAGGACCGGCACCGCGAGCATTCCGGAGAGCGATTCCGGATGGATTTGCATCGTCCAGTACCCCGAGACGCACGCGATAGCGATTCCGATCAGGAACTTGATTCGGGCGGGCACGCCCTTTGAGCTGCCAAGCGTGACCTTTTTGTAATCATCGACAAATCCGACAATCCCGAAAGAAACCGTAACGAACAGGACAAGCCAGATATTGTAGTTGTCGAGACGCGCCCAAAGGAGCGTTGAAAAAATCAAGGCTCCGATTATCAGCACGCCCCCCATGGTCGGCGTGCCGGACTTTTCCTTGATGTGCGATTCCGGACCGTCTTCGCGGATCGGCTGCCCGTTTTTTTGCCTGGCGCGCAAAAGGTTGATCATCGGCTGGCCGAAAAGAAAGCCGAATACCAACGCCGTAAAAAACGCTCCGCCGGCGCGAAAGGTAATATAGCGAAAAAGATTGAATAAATCGCCACCATCCGAGAACTGCGCAAGGAAATAGAACATTAAACCTACCTTTCGGCTTTGGCGGGAGTCGCAGTTGCTTTTGTCGTTTCCGCATGTTCCACGAATCGCGGCCAGTATCAAGAATCCGTGAGCCGCGCGGCCCTTTTCGAATTCAAAAGATGCTCGTCTCTAAAAATTCGCAGGCGGCGCCGGCCACTCCAGCGACAGAAGCGCGGACCGGGCGCGCGAAACTGCTTGAACTGCCGATCAGCGGACTTGACGCCGGTTCAATTTCCTCATGGCCTCCGCGACAATCGAGATTTTAGATCCCTTGGATCCTTTGACAAGCGCGACATCCCCCGGCGAGGCAAGCTGCGCGGAAATCTCGGATAGCTCGGACGAGCTTTCGCGCCAAAGGCCCCTCTTGCTTTGCGGCAGAGCCATGTACAAATTATGCATCAGGCGACCGGCGCAGTGGACCACCGAAATCTTGTCCATCGCGCCGTGGCGCGAGAATCGCTCGTGCAGCGCGGGTCCCTCTGAACCCAGTTCCAGCATGTCGCCCAAAATAGCAATTCGCCTTCCAGCGCATTCCGCCGCTCCCCGCGGCCTTGGTTCTATCGAAGCCAGCACGGTTAGCGCGGCGTTCAGCGAAGACGGATTCGCGTTGAAGGTATCGTCGATTAGCTCGATCGGCGAATCCGCTCCGTCGAGCCAGACCTTGTATCTTGACCCCCTTCCCGCAGGAGGCTCCCAGGTTTCCAGCGCCGGCATCGCGGCTTCTATATCCCCGCCGACCGAGTCGATCGCCGCCAGCGCGCCTAGCGCGTTCATCGCGAAGTGCCGGCCGCGCGAAGCCAATTTAAATGCTACGCGCCGCCCGGGAATGCTGGCCCGAACAAGCGTGCCGGTTTCGGAATCCTCGCATGCCGCCATTCGCCAGTCCGCAAGGGCGCCTTCGCCGAAAGATATCAAATTCGCCGAATTCTCGGCGGCGGCCTTTCGGAAAATCTCGAAACCGGGAGAGTCCCGATTGACGACGGCGGTTCCGCCCGGCTCCATCCCGAGGATAATCGACGCCTTCTCCGCCGCAATCCCCTCGACCGAGGAGAACGAGGCAAGATGCGCAATCCCAACCGTTGTTATCAGGCAGGCATGCGGTTTCGCAATCTTGCTCAGAGGCAAGATTTCGCCGGGGCGGTTCATCCCGATTTCGATGACCGCGAATTCCGCTGCACGGGGCAATCTCGCCAGCGTCAGCGGAACGCCCCAATGATTGTTGTAGCTGTGCTCGGCCGCATGAGTTGGGCCCTGCGCCGATAGCGCTTGCCGAAGCATTTCCTTCGTCGAGGTTTTTCCGGACGAGCCGGTCACTGCGATGACTTTCGCCGAACTTCTATCCCTCGCCGCCAGCCCCAACTTTTCCAGCGCGGCAAGCCCGTCCGCGACTTTCAGCAGGCAAGCCCGCTCCGGCAAGCCCTCGACTTCCTTTTCCACGACGGCCGCCGATGCGCCCGCCTCGAACGCATTGCGAACAAATGCATGGCCGTCGCGGTTGTCCGACAGAGCGATGAAAAGATCGCCCTCGGCCAAGGACCGGGAGTCGATGGATACGCCTCCGGCGCTCCATTCGCGATTCGACCGCCCGCCGGTAGCCTTCTCGGCATCCGCTGAAGACCAAAGAGTCATGTTCCCTTGCCGTCCCTTAGGCGCGCCGCGATGCTAGCCTGCTCGCCGTCGCTGAAAGGGTAGACCGTGTCGCCCACCGTCTGCCCGGTTTCGTGGCCCTTTCCGGCGATGATCAGCCCGTCGCCGGGTTGAAGCATCCGCACGGCCTCGAATATTGCCGCCGCCCTGTCGTCAAATTCGCGCGCTTCCGGACATCCCTCCATGACTTGGGATCGAATGGCGGCCGGCGATTCGTTTCTAGGGTTGTCGTCCGTAACGATAACCGAATCGGCGAATCGAGCCGCCTCCAGGCCCATGACTCGGCGCTTGGAGCGGTCGCGGCCGCCTCCGGCGCCGAAAACGACATGCAGTTTTCCAAGAATATGCGGTCTAAGCGAGACGAGCGCCGCCGCCAGCGCGGCCGGGGTATGGGCATAGTCGACGTAGACGGGGCAGCCGTTGTCCAGGCGGGCAACAAGCTCCATTCGCCCTCTTACGGTTTCAATCCGCTCCAGGTTTTGAAAGACTTCGCCGGGGCTGCAACCCGACGCGATGGCGAGTCCGGCAGCCGTCAGCGCATTGGTGCCCTGAAACTCGCCGATCAGGTTCAGCCGCGCCTTGCTCCGCTCTCCTTCCCATTCGAAATGCAAGTCGTGTCCCGTTTCAAAAAAACGTCGCGCGACGATTCGAAGCGCCGAGCCGGCTTTTTCGCCGACTGCGATGACCTTTAATTCCCGTTCCCGCGCGATTTCGGCCACCCGTTCCCCGTAGTCCTGCATATTGCATACGACCGCCGTCGCTCCGCTTGGCAGAACCCTTTTGAACAGCCTGGCCTTGGCAAGGAAGTATTCTTCGAAATCGGCATGATAATCCAGGTGGTCGTGGCTGAGATTGGTAAAGGCGGCCGCTACCAGCCGCACGCCGTCGATTCGACGCTGGGATATTCCGTGCGAAGAAGCTTCCAAAGCGGCGCGGTCGACATTCCGCGATCGCAGCTCGCCTAAAATTCGATGCAATGCGATGGGATCGGGCGTTGTATGCGCAAGGGATTCGCAATACGCGCCTTCAACGCCGAGCGTTCCAATGCTCGCCGCCGACTGCCCAAGGCATTCCCAAATCTGCCGCGTCATGGACGCTACGGAAGTTTTTCCGTTCGTACCTGTAACGGCAACCATTTTTTCGGGCTGGCCGCCGAACCATCTGGCCGCCGCCCGCGCGAGTTCGGCGCGGGGATCTTCGGAAACGATAATGGGAGGGCCGGCTCCGCGCAGGTCGCTTGCGGCAATCCTAAAGCCTTCCTCATCGGTTAGAACGGCCCGAGCTCCGGCGGAAATCGCCTTTCGGATAAATCTAGCGCCGTGGACATTGCTTCCCGGCAGCGCGGCGAATAGATTGCCGGCCTTCACATCCCGGCTGTCGAACGCAAGCCCGGTCACTTCGGGAGCGTTCGGGCATTGCGTCTCCCCGACCAGGTCTCGCAGCGGAACTTTCCTTGCCGTTCGCATAGTCTTTCGTTCGAATACCGGCTCGCGCGCCGCTAGGCGCCCGACGCGGAGCTTTCAAATCTCGGAGCAATTCCAAGTACGGGCGCCAGCCGCTTGATCATCGCCGCCGCGACGGGCGCCGCGGTCCATCCGGCCGTCCTGCGGGCTTCGTATTGAAGCTTGATTTCAGGTTCATCCAAGACGACGATCAGTACATACCGCGGTCTCTCGGTCGGGAAGACGGACGCGAAGGTGGAGATGACTTTGTTCTTCGCGTAATAGCCTTTTACGGGCTTGTTTCCGGTACCGGTTTTGCCGCCGACGCTGTAGCCGCTGACATTGGCCTCCGTCGCCGTGCCTTCCCTGACGACATCGCGAAGAATTGACAGAACCGCATCCGAAGTCGCTTTGGAAACAATCCTTTCGCCAAGCTCATTGCCGGCCGCCTTTTTCAAAATTGTCGGCTCTATCGAGTATCCGCCGTTCGCGAGGATCGCATAGGCTTTGGCAAGATTCAGGATGGTAACGGATATTCCGTGGCCATATGCGATCGTTGCCGAACTTAGATCCGACCATTTCCCGCGCGGATACAAGGGCTTTGAAATCCGCGCCTCCGGCAATTCGACCCGCACGGGATCGAGCAATCCCAGCTTTCCCAGAAATTCCTTTTGCCGCTCCGGACCTATCATTTTGGCTAGGCGCGCGGTTACCGGATTCGCGCTTTTCACCGTTGCCCGCCTCACGGTTATCATGTCGCCGTTCGAGTTCTGGTACTTGTCCTTGATTACCTTGATCGAAACCTTGTACGGTCTATTGTCGACTATGGTTTCGGGATTGACCTCGCCGAGTTCCAGGGCTTGAGCCAAGGTGAATACCTTGAATACCGATCCGAGTTCGGACACTCGCTGCGTGGAGTGGCTGAATAGCGGGCTTTTCCCGGATTTTTGGAGCAGCGAATAAGAGCTGCGATGGTTCGGGTCGAATCCCGGCTGAGAATCCAGCGAAATGATTTCTCCCGAATGAACGTCCATTAATACCGCTCCGCCGCTCTTGGCGCCGAACAAGCCGACACCCGATTTAAGCTCCTGCTGAACGATCCATTGCGCTCTCAAATCGAGCGATAGCTCGAGCGGAACGTTTACTTGCTCGCGCAGCCGCCTATCGAAGTATTTTTCTACGCCGGCGGTTCCGATAATTTCGGCCGCGAACGTGTGCTCCTCGCCAAACGCCGTTCCTCCCAGAACGTGGGCGGCAAGTTCGCCGCTAGGATAAACTCGAGCCTCTCTCGTTCCCAGAAGCAGGCCCGGATCGCCGATTTCATTGACCAGGTCGACTTGCTCCTCCACCAGTATTCGCTTCAGCCAGTCGAATTTCCCTTTCTTAACGCTGTCGACGACGCGTTCGGCATCGATCTCGGGAAAAATCCTGGCCAGCTTTTCCGAGGACTGCCTCGGGTAAAGAACCTTGGTCAAATTCGGCTGGATATAAAGCGACTGCACTTTCATGTTCGTCGCAAGAAGATCGCCATTCCGGTCAACGATCTCGGCTCTTCTGGAGAGGCCGATCTGAGCCGCATAGGCTGATTTCGGAAGATCGATTCCGAATAGCGCCTGCTGAGCAAGTTTGCACCCCGCGTAGCCGAACGCCAGAGCGAAGGCGCCCGCGACGATTAGCAGTCGCGGCTCTATGATGCCGATACGGGCCTTTTCCTTCGGGTGCGACTGTCCCCGCGGCGAGTCGCCCGCGGCCTCGTCGTAACGCAATTCCGATTTGTTTCGGATTTCCCGACCGTCCCCGGAAACAAGCTTGCTTAAGTAAGTCATCGTTTATTTCCGCCGGAATGGGATTTTTCCGCCAGCAATTGATTTAGATTCGGCTGGTTCAACTGCGGAAGATCGCCGACCTCGCCAAATCTTTCGGCAACCAGGTCCGTAAGCCGCAGCTCGTCCATAAATTGCTTCGTCAAATCGAAAAGTCGATCCGGCCGATTTAGGGACGTCCACTCCGCTCGCAGCTGCGAAAGCTCGTCGCGCTTATCGGAAATGCGATTTTCCAGGGCTTCGATTTTATCAAAGACGCTCCGGGTCTTGTAATTCTCAATGTACGTCCAAACGGCTAGTCCGAATACCACAGTGCCGAATAGTGCGAACGCCAGCGCGCGCATCACGAAGAACCTAGCTTTTCAAGTACGGGAAGGCCGAGGTCGAGACGGCGCGCCTTCGCCGGAGGAACCGAATTTCGCCTCGCGGCGCGCAGCCTAGCCGACCTGGCCCGCGGATTTCTTCCGACCTCCTCCGGCGACGGGCGGACCGCTCCGCGCGTAATCTCGTCGAAGCGCGGCGTTTCGACAGCCTTTGGCGGCGAGTGCCGATTCGCCCGGGCGCCTGCGCCGTTCGCGCCTTTCAAGAACCTCTTTACTATTCGGTCCTCGCCCGAATGGAAGCTAACTATCGCGATTCGCCCGTCGGGCCGCAAAGCCCTTTCCGCTGCTTCAAGGCCGCGAACCAACTGCTCGAGTTCGTCGTTAACCGCAATTCTGAGAGCCAGAAACGATCTTGTCGCGGGATGCTTTCCGATACGTTGATATCCGGGGAAACAGGATTTTACGATGTCGGCCAATTGTCGAGTCGTCTCGATCGGGGCCGTGCGCCGAACATTGGCGATTCGGCGCGCGATCCTCTTCGCGGCGCGTTCCTGACCGAAAGAAAAAATCAGCTCCGCGAGCGATTCTTCGCTTTCGCCGTTTACAATGTCGGCCGCCGTTCTACCCTTCTTGCGCATCCGCATATCCAGCGGCCCGTCATTCGAAAAGGAAAAGCCTCGTTCGGCCCGGTCAATCTGCATCGACGAAACGCCTAGATCCAGCACGACGCCGTCCAGCGGAAGAAACCGCGATATTTCTTCCAGGGAATCGAAGTCGCCGAATTTTCCGTGAACGAATGTGAAGCCGCAGCCAAGATTCAGGGCCGAGGCTCTTGCTTCAGCTTCCGGGTCGCAGTCGATGCCCAAGACATGATCGGCGCCGCCCTTAAGCAGCCCGATCGTGTAGCCGCCGCCGCCGAACGTCCCGTCGAGCCAGGTTCCGCGAACGGGCGAAACGGCTTTCAGCACTTCGTGGAGCATGACCGGCGTATGCGGCAAGCTAGGGCTGCTATTGGGATCGGTCGCCATGAGCCTAGTCAAATCGAGCCTGATCGACCAGCTTCATAGGATGCTGGGCCTCGCCGCCTTCGCGATACATGGCATCGAAGGCATTCGAATACTCGGCAAAATCGTTCGGGTGCCAAATCTTGAATGTATCGCCCGTGCCCGCCAGGACGACGTCGCCCGCCAATCCGATTTTCTTCCGCGCGGAAGAGGGAACGAACAGCCTCCCGTTGTGATCGAGAGATGACTGGATTGCGCAGGTCTGGTAGAAATGCTCCAAGTATCGGCGCTCGGAACTGGACCGGTTCATAGAATCGATAATGTCGTCAATCTCGGCGATTGCCGCTTCGGTGAAGCATTCGAGAAATTTCTGCCTGCTATCGCCGAAGACGATCGTCAGTCGTCCGCAATCGCCGTGCCGGAAGCCAGGGTCGCCGGACTCAATCGCCCGCCTGAATTCGGGAGGAATTGATATCCTGCCCTTGGCGTCGATCTTGTGCTTGGCGGTACCCCTGAACTTTTTTGCCAATCCGCTTTCTTCCATTCGAGCCGCGCCTCCAGCCCGTCTTTCGATTAATGGACCGTTTCACCGCCGGGTGGAGAATTCGCGCGGTGAAACGGTCGCGTTCCCAACGGGTCGGAGGAGAACCCGCCGGGGAAATCCTGCATAAAGCCTGCCTATGTCCTCCGCGTCGCATCTGACAATTCTTATACGCGCCATTTATTCGACGGTGAGGGAATAGAATCCCACCGTATGCTGAATTTGCAAGCATTCTTTTACATTTTGGCAAAAAATTCTTTGCTGCTTCAATATATGGACATACCAAAATTATTTTTTGCATATATTGTAAAGGAAAAGTGGTATTTAAACCCATGCGAATCAAAAAATTTGCTGCAAGTCTGCGAATCAGAGTCGACGCTTCATCTATCGTCCTTGCCGCGAACAACCGATTCTCCCGTACGCGCCGGCAGCTGGCGGCGCTCCGCGAGACGATCATAGCCGTGTCAAGCTCCTGCGAAGTCCATTAGGCACGTCGGCGCTGAACGCGTCGCGCGGGCGCAAATTCAACGCGGCGGCGTTTTTTTGTCGCGCCGCTAGGGCTTCCCGGGCGCGATCGAACGATCGAGCCGTCCCGATTGGATTAATTCGCCCAAGGCCGGAAATCGCTTTCATAGGGAAGGGAGTTCGCGACAAATTCCCGGAGACTTCGAAAGCTTTGCCCCGAGGGATTTAAAACGATTCAAATGGCGCGAATAATGCCGATTCGCCGCGAAATTCATCCACGACCGCAGCAAACAAATTCGTGGCTGCGAAGATTCGCAATCGGAAGCGCGAACGCGCAATCATGCAAGCACGGATTCAATTATCCTGTCCGCCGCTCTCGCGAACGCTTCTATCGACGGGTCCGCTACGGCGATGGGCATGCCGCTTTCGCCCGCCGCCATGATATTCTGGGAAAGAGGAATTTCGCCGATGAACGGAATGCCGTGCCTTTCGGCTTCCCGCTTAGCTCCGCCATGCCCGAAAACATGAGTTTCCCCGCCGCATTTGGGACATTCGAAATACGACATGTTCTCGATAACGCCGGCGATCGGGACCTTCATGCGCTGAAACATCGAAATCGCCCGTCTCGCGTCGATCAGCGCAACATCCTGCGGCGTGCACACGATTATAGCTCCCGCCAAGTGAACGCGCTGGCAAAGCGTGAGCTGCACGTCGCCGGTCCCCGGAGGAAGATCGACGATCAGAACATCGAGATCGCCCCAATCGACTTGAAACAGCAGCTGCTGGAGAGCGCCCATTAGCATCGGCCCGCGCCAGATCACCGCCTGATCGGGCTTTAGCAAAAGCCCGATGGACATCATCCTGACTCCGTGAACGATCAGCGGTCGGATCATTTTGTCGTCGGAAGTCGCCGCCCGTCCGATCGCGCCCATTAATTTGTGCATCGACGGCCCTAGAATATCGGCATCTAGCAGCCCGGCGCGAACATTGCGTCGAACGAGCGCGACCGCCAGATTGGATGCAACCGTTGATTTTCCGACTCCGCCCTTTCCCGATCCCACTGCGACGATTTTGCGCACGCCCGTGACTTCCCGCGGGCCCTTGTCGCCGGACGGGTGCCGTCCGATCTTTAGCGAAGGCGGCGGTCCCTTCTCATCGCCCGGACGCGCTCCGCTTTCGCTCCCGGCGTGCGCCGTAAGCACGACTAGCGCGGTTTCGACGCCCGGGATGCTCTCAACCGCCGATTGAGCCGCCGCTCGAATCGGCTCCATGCCCTGCGCGAGCGAAGACGGCGCTTCCAATACGAAGCTGACTTTCGATCCTTCGACCGAAAGCGCGCGAACCATGCCGCTTTCGACCAGGTTTCTTCCATCGGCCAGGCCGAATTGCCGAAGCCTGCTCAGGACGATATCCTTTGAAACAGCCACTCCAAATCTCCGTTCATCTACGACAATACAGGATGTCGCCTTTCGCCGATTCGAAAGCAAGCACATTCGTTCATTCGACCGGCCGAATGCTGAAGTTCGATTCCGCCGCCTTGAATACGCCTTGCGATTCGCCTCGTCCATCCATCTTCCGAATCCCGCGTCCGGGCAGGAAGATCTTTCCGGAAGCCGTTGCGCCGGGCCGGGCCGCCGGCTCGGCAAGGCGCGGCATCAGAGATTCTCCGGACGATCGCCGGCTCGGTCCGGTTGATTCAGCGGCAAATGGCCCGGTGGTTTCTGCTGATCGCGTGAATTCGCAATTCTAATCGCCAACGCTTAGGTACGATGCCAGAACGTTCTTGAAATTGTTGCCGTCGAACTGAACCGAACATTTGTCGCCGTTGACTCCCAGAACCTTGCCGCGTCCGAATCTGGAGTGAACCACGAGGTCGCCGGCTTTGTAGGGGCCTCGTCGACTTTCAGCGGATTTGGGCAAGCGAATTCCGGAATTTTGTTTCCGGCCCAATTTCTCCACCATTCGCAAATACCCGGGCGCCCGGAAGGTTTCGCCGCCGATGGAGTCTTCGCTCGCCGAATTTCCAAAATCGAATATCGGCGCGTGGAGCGCCGACGGCGAACGCATGTCCACGTGCGCACGCGGCAGCTCTCTTAAAAACCTCGATTCACTCCTGTACTCCAACCGTCCGTATATCTCCCTATGGGATGCAAAGGAAATCGAACAAATTTCCTTCGCTCGCGTTATGCCGACGTATGCGAGCCTTCGTTCTTCCTCCAACGCTAAATCCGCGAATCTTTCACTCGCTTCCAGCGACCGTTTCGAAGGAAAGATTTCTTCCTCCCAGCCCGGCAGGAATATAACGGGAAATTCCAATCCTTTCGCGGCGTGAATCGTCATGATGGACACCTTGGTCTTGTCCTCTTCGATTTCGTTGTCGGACATGAGCGAAATGTGCTCGACAAAACTCGTTAGATTGTCAAAGTCGGCGATAACCGTCACGAGTTCCTTAAGGTTTTCGAGGCGGCTTTCCGCTTCGAGAGTGTTTTCCTCCTGCAGCGCGGCGGTCATTCCGGACTCGTCGAGAATTTGCATGGCGGCGTCTGTGGCGGAAACGCCCGAATCTCTGACGACGGCCGACCAAACGGATAAACGCATCAATAGAATTCGCAGGTTTTGGGCGGCTGGATTTCTTAGCTTGCCTTCGCGCAAGATACTTTCAACCGCTTCGGGTAGCGAAATTCCGTTTTCAAACGCGGTTTTTTTAATGATTTGCATGGCCTTGGGCCCCACGCCGCGCTTCGGAACGTTGGCGATGCGCTCGAACGCCATGCTATCGGATTTCGAGAGAGCTAGCCGGAAGTACGCCACCGCGTCCTTAATTTCCTTTCTTTGGTAGAAGCGCAGCCCCGCGACGATATTGTAGGGCAAGCCGATCAAGAGAAATCTATCCTCGATCACGCGCGTCAGGAATGAAGCTCTCACGAGAATTGCAATTTCGCTTGGTTGGAATTTTCGCCCATCCACTCCGATTCGCAGCATCGACTCGATTTCGTCGCCGATCCAGACAGCTTCATCTTTTCCGCTAAAATGCCCGTAAATTCGCACCGGCTGTCCCTGCGGAACATTCGTCCAAAGCGATTTGCCGAGTCGGTTCGCGTTCCGGGCTATCAAGCCATTTGCCGCGCCAAGAATGTTTCCGGTCGATCTGTAGTTTTGCTCGAGCTTGAAGACCTTGGCGTTGGGGAAGTGCTCCTGGAAGCGAAGAATGTTCTGAATGTCTGCGCCTCGCCAGCCGTAAATCGACTGATCGTCATCTCCAACGCAGCAAATGTTGGCGTGCGCCTGGGTCAGCAGCCTAAGCCAAAGATACTGGACGGTGTTGGTATCCTGGTATTCGTCGACATTGATGTATTTGAATCGATTCTGGTACTCTTCCAGAATGTCCGGATTGTTTTTCAGCACTTCGACGACCTTGAGAATGAGATCTCCGAAATCAACGGCATTCAGGGTTTCAAGCCGACCCTGGTAATCTCGGTACAATTTAGTTCCCAATCCCTTGAATTCGTGATTCTCGCGAATCGGCACGCTTTCGAAGCTCCAGCCCCGGTTTTTCCAGCCGTCGATAATCGCCGCGATCACCCGCGGAGGATATTTGCTGTTGTCAAGACCCTCGGCATCGATCAATTGCTTCAGCAGCCTCTGCTGATCCTGCTTGTCAAGAATGGTGAATTCGGGAGTAAGTCCGGCTAGCTCTGCATGCCGCCGCAAGATTCTCGCGCATATCGAGTGAAACGTGCCCATCCAGCGGAGCTGCTCGGACGAGTCTCCAAGGAAGGCTCCAACTCGCCCCCTCATCTCGCGCGCAGCCTTGTTGGTAAACGTTACCGCAAGAATTTCCCACGGGAATGCTTTTTGCCGATAGAGGAGGTGAACGATCCTGGAGGTGAGAGTCCTCGTCTTCCCGGTTCCGGCGCCCGCAAGCATGAGGACCGGCCCGTCGAGGCACTCGACGGCTTCTCGCTGCGGCCCGTTCAAGCCTGCAAGATGCGGAAGAGTATCGGTTTCGAAGGATTCGCTAGGAGAAATTGAAACTGTCATCGTTCCTCAATTAACCGGGTAGCGATGGAATAGAAAGGCAGGTTCACCGTTTGTAGCGATAAATTTCCGTTGCGCGGTCGCTTCGCGACGTAATTGTCCGCAGCGCCATTGTCAAAATGCGGCGAATTTCATTGCGCTTCCGCAAAAGAAATTGCATGTCCTGATCCTATGGATCCTACACGAAGCCACCTCTTGCGGCCATTCTGTCAGCATGAATAAATTTAAAAAGATACTAGTCGCGAACCGCGGAGAAATCGCGATTCGCGTTATGCGCGCGGCAAACGAGCTCGGCAAGCAAACAGTTGCGATTTTCGCCGAAGAGGACAAATTGTCGCTGCACCGGTTCAAATCCGACGAGGCCTATCGCGTCGGCGAGGGACGGGGACCTGTCGAGGCCTATCTTTCCATCGACGAGATCATTCGAGTCGCGCAATTGTCCGGCGCGGACGCCGTCCATCCCGGCTACGGATTTCTTTCCGAAAATCCCGATCTAGTGGATGCTTGCGAAGCCGCGGGCATCGTCTTTATCGGACCGACCTCGGCGACAATGCGCCAGCTCGGAGATAAATCCGCGGCTAAGGCCGTAGCCGAGAAGGCCGGAGTCGCCGTCGTTCCCGCAACCGGCGTTTTGCCCGACGATCCCGACGAGGCTCTCCGAATCGCGGAGGAAATCGGCTTTCCCCTCATGCTCAAGGCGTCCTGGGGCGGCGGAGGGCGCGGAATGCGGGCGATATACTCCGCTAGCGAATTTCCGGAAATGTTAAGGGAAGGACGGCGCGAAGCGGCGGCGGCAGTCGGGAAGAGCGCTGGATTCCTGGAGAAATTGATTTCCCGGGCAAGGCATGTGGAAGTCCAGATTCTGGGAGATTCCCATGGCGGCGCCTACCATCTTTTCGAACGCGACTGCACGGTCCAGCGGCGCAATCAAAAGATTATTGAACGCGCTCCCGCTCCGTATCTTTCAAGCGCCCAGAGAGAGGCGCTTTGCGAGATGGGGCTAAGAATCGCGAGGCAGGTCGATTACCGGAATGCGGGAACCATCGAATTCCTGATGGACATGGATTCCGAGAAATTCTTCTTCATTGAAGTTAATCCGCGCATTCAGGTCGAGCATACCGTTACCGAAGAGATCACGGGCATCGACATCGTCAAGGCGCAAATTCTTATTGCCGAAGGGGCAACCCTGAAGGAAGCGACGGGAGCTCCCGATCAAGCCGGGATCACGACTCGCGGCCATGCGATACAGTGCCGGATTACAACCGAAGATCCCCAGAATAATTTCGTGCCCGACTACGGCCGCCTGCTCGCTTACCGAGCGGCGACGGGCATGGGCATCCGGCTCGACGGCGGAACCGCTTATTCCGGCGGAATCATCACCCGCCACTACGATTCGCTACTGGTTAAGCTGACTGCGCTAGCGCGGGACCCTGATGAAGCCATCGACCGAATGGATCGCGCGCTTCGCGAATTTCGAATTCGGGGCGTGTCGACAAACATCGCGTTCCTTGAAAACCTGCTCAAGCATCCTGATTTCCGAACGAACCGGTGCACGACCAGATTCATCGACAACAATCCGGACCTTTGCGATTTTCCGGCGAGGAAGGACCGGGCGACCAAGCTTCTGACCTTTATCGCGGATATCACCGTCAACGGCCACCCGGACACGTCGAAGCACGGCAAGATTCCCGCCGCCGCAAAAAGCCCGAGGCCGGTCGACGCGCCGACCGAGCGTCCTCCGGGGACCAAGAACCTGCTTGAGGACAAAGGCGCCCAGGCCGTCGCCGACTGGCTGCTGCGCCAAAAGAAACTCGCCGTCACCGACACGACGATGCGCGACGGCCCGCAATCGCTGCTAGCGACTCGAATGCGCTCTATCGACATGATTGGTGTCGCGGACGCCTATTCCGCGAAGCTTCCCGATCTTTTTTCGGTGGAGTGCTGGGGCGGCGCAACATTCGACGTCGCCTATCGATTTCTGCAGGAGTGCCCCTGGCAGCGGCTTCGCGACTTGCGCAGACGCATGCCGAATCTGATGACTCAAATGCTTCTAAGGTCGGCCAACGGAGTGGGATATACGAATTATCCCGACAACGTCGTGCAGTTCTTCATTCGTCGAGCCGCGATCTCCGGCGTGGACGTATTTCGCTTGTTCGACAGCTTGAATTGGGTCGACAATATGCGGGTGGCTATCGACGCGGTTCTGGAAACCGGCAAGATATGCGAAGCCGCGATATGCTATACCGGCGACATATTCGACCCTGACAGATCGAAATACAGCCTCGACTACTATGTCGCCTTGGGCAAGCAGCTGCGCGACGCCGGCGCTCATATTCTAGGTCTAAAGGACATGGCGGGCCTAATGAAGCCCAGAGCCGCAGCCGAGCTGGTACCGGCGCTCAAAGACGAAGTAGGCCTTCCCGTTCATTTCCATACGCACGATACGAGCGGAATAGGCGCGGCTTCGGTACTTGCCGCGGCGGAGGCCGGAGTCGATGCCGTCGACGCGGCGATGGACGCATTCTCCGGCGGAGCTTCCCAGCCATGCCTGGGTTCGATCGTAGAAGCTCTCCGCGGAACGGAGCGCGCAACCGGCCTCGACATGGACGCGGTGCGCGAAATCTCAACCTACTGGGAACATGTTCGAACTCAGTACGCCGCTTTCGACAGCAGCCTGACGACGCCAACCTCGGAAGTCTATCTGCATGAAATGCCCGGCGGGCAGATTACGAATCTCAAGGCACAAGCCAGTTCGATGGGCTTGGACGACAGGTGGCCGGACGTGGCGCGGGCCTACTCGGAAGCCAATATGATGTTCGGCGACATTATCAAGGTTACTCCGTCGTCCAAAGTCGTCGGCGACATGGCCCTGATGATGGTCAGCCAAGGCCTTACGCGCGAACAAGTCGAGGATCCGGCGATTGAAGTCGCGTTTCCGGAGTCGGTAGCGGACATGCTGCGCGGAAACCTAGGAATGCCGCCGGGCGGATTTCCGGATGCGATTACGAAGAAAGTCTTAAAGGGCGAAACGCCGCTGCGCGAGCGCCCGGGAGCTCGCCTCCCCCCGATCAATCTCGAGGAGGCTCGAAGGAAGGCCGAAGAAGAAACCGGCGGCCAGAGTATCGACGATGAAGATTTGAACGGGTACCTGATGTACCCGAAGGTTTTTGTTGACTATCTGACCAGGCACCTCGAATACGGGCCGGTTCGCGTGCTTCCGACCAGGACATTCTTCTACGGAATGGAACCCGGCGAAGAAATAAGCGCCGAAATCGACCCGGGCAAGATAGTGGAAATCCTCTTGCAAGCGGTGGGGGAAACCAATCAGGACGGCGACGTAAAGGTCTTTTTCGAGCTAAACGGGCAGCCTAGGGTCGTTCGGGTTCCCGACCGGAAAATCAAGTCGTCCGCGCAATTCAGGCCCAAGGCCGACCCACTCAATCCGGGGCATGTCGGTTCGCCCATGCCGGGACAGGTGGCTTCGGTTGCCGTTTCGCCCGGACAGAAGGTTCGAAAGGGAGACCTGCTGCTCACCATAGAAGCCATGAAAATGGAAACCGGCGTTTATGCCGAGCAGCCCGGACTCGTAAAAGCTGTCTTTGTCAAACCGGGAAGCGGCATCGACTCCAAGGAATTGCTAATCGAACTTGAACTTGACGACCTGTAGCCTGCAATCGCTGCGGCCGAGTGCCGCCGCAGGGCGATTCAATTTGTCAGCCTGCTAAATGCCGCAGCCAATGAACGCGCTTCCGATGCACGGCAGACCGTCGCTTTAGACCTTGCTACCCGGGGCGACATTCCGGCAGCGCCAGTTCTTGATCGCTGTCAGACGGAAGCCGCCTACCCAGGGCTGCTAAAATGTCCGCATAGCGAGCCGCACTCATCCCGAAGCCAAATTTAGGTCTGGCTTTTCAGAAGTCGCCGTGCCATTGATCCCACATGGAGATTCTGAGCGCTTTTGACGGCGAGCCCGTGCTGAGCGAGATCGCGGTTCGCCCGGTGAGCGGAGCCGGGGAGCAGCGCCGCTGGGACGCGCTGGCCGGGGAGCATCACTATCTTCCGTTCCACAGCCTTTTCGGCAAGTCGCTTCGGCACGTGGCGGTTTGGGGCGAGGTGTGGCTTGCCCTTCTGGGCTGGGCGGCGGGATGCCTAGATCGGCCTGGTCGCCCGAGCAGCAATTCTCGCGCCTGCATCTGATTGCCGACAACAGTCGGTTCGCGATGCTGACGGAGCGCGGCAAGGTCCCCAACCTGGCTTCCCGGGTACTTGCCCTCAGCCTGCGCCGCCCGTCGAGCGACATGCGCGAGCTGCACGGCATTCCGGTTCTTCTGGCCGAGACGTTCGTCGACCCGACGCGCTTCGGAGGGATTTGCTACCGCGCTTCGAACTGGCGGCGCCCGAATGGCGGACCGGCGCGAAGGGCGAGCCGATGCCGGCCGAGGGCTTGCGCAGCCTGCACAACTATCTGCAGACCATCCCCGACTTTCGCAAGAAGCGCGGCCAGCGCTGCGACATCGCCTGCTACATGACAATCATAATCGCCGCCCGGCTGAGCGGCTACCGCGGCATTGCGGCCTTCGGCGAATACGCCGCCCGCCTGGACGAAGAGCAGCTCAGGGTCGTCGGCGGGTTCTGGAGTCCGAGCCGGCAGCGCTTCACGGCCCCGGCAACCTCGACCTTCCACTACGTTCCGTCCTCCATGCCGCCGGACGCGCTGGAGACGGCTCTGCGCGAGTGGATCGAGCAGTTCAGCGAGGCCGGCGCGCCGGTCGCCCTCGACGGCAAGGACGTGCGCGGAGCCTCGAAGCAGATCGAGGGCGAACGGCGGATGATGGTGGCCGCCGTCGAGCACGGCAGCGGCCTGGTCCTCGGGCAGGTGCAGGTCAGCTCGAAAACCAACGAGATCCCGGCCTTGCGCCAGCTGTCGCAGGATCTCGACCTGAAGGGGCGGGTGGTCACCCTCGATGCCCTGCACGCGCAGCAGGAGACCGCCCGCTGCCTGGTCGAGAACTGCCGGACCGACTACGTCGCTGCCTCGGTGAAGGACAACCAGCCGACCATCCGCAAGAATCTCGAAGATCTGGATTGGGCCGGCGCGGGCTGGAGCAAGGACAAGTTCGACAAGGGGCACGGCCGCCTCGAAACGCGACGCTGCGCCGTCTTCGACCTCTCCGACCCGAAATGGAACGAGACGTGCAAGCTGAAAGGGCGCAAGCAGGCGTTCCGGATCGAAAGGACCCGCCACGTTCGAAAAACCGGAAAGACAAGCCGCGAGACCGTCTACGGACTGACTTCGCTCGGTGCCGACAAGGCCGGTCCCGACGCAATGCTGAGCCTGGTTAGAAATCACTGGCGCATCGAGAACCGCCTGCACTACGCAACCGACTTCACCTGCGATGAAGACCGCTGCCGCGATCGGGTTCGCCACCTGCCGCGCAACCTGGCCTGCCCGGGCAACGCCGCCATTTCCATCATCCGGCTGAGGGGCGAGTTCAAATACCTTCCCGAAGCCAACCGCCACTACGCCGCGAAAACCCAGGATGCCCTCGACGCGGTGCTGAACGCCTCGCGCCGCTAACCTCTCCCCGGCTGGCGACCGCAAAGCGGAACACGGCGGACGCGCCTTTTTTTGCTCGAAGCCGGCCTTCGCCGCCCAAATCCCTTTGGACTATTGCATCTATTTGGCTCCCGCCGCCGAATCCTCAGAACGAACGCGCCGCCGGAGCCGCTCCGCTTCCACCGGATCGAAGTTTCGACAGGCGCTGCAAATGCGCCTTTGGCATTTGCAGGTCTGTTCGCCTCGACTTTTGACTAGGCCTGGGCACCCTGCCGCCCTTCGCGTTACCCTTGTATTCGAGCCATATCGCCTGTTCCGAGTCGTGGCGGCTGAACAGGTCGCGTTCCCGGTTCCTCTAACACGCGGTTATGAGCTTCTTCAGTCCCAAGCGATCGAAGTTGTACGAGAAGTAATGGAAAAACTTGGAGACGCGGGGATCATCGCAATTGCAGTACACGACCTTGCCGCGAAAGTGTCGACTGTAGTGGCGCAGTTCGTTCTCGATGTCGGGAAGCTGCATGTAGAACTCGTCGTTCCGTTGCCGCTTGGCCCTTTGCAAGTTTTCGTTCAGAGACATGGGTATGCTTCCGCATCAAGCCCATTATCGGAGATCAGTTCTCGACATGGACAGGCGCACCAGCCCGAGCCGACAGCGCCGACGGCGCGAGCCTAGATCATGCGTGCAGCGCCCCCACGCGCCGATCCGCCGCCGTCCGGTCGCGCCGCGCCCGCGCAAGCTCGTAGCTCGCCTGCATCCGCATCCAGTGCTCGGCGGTGCCCCAGCCGATGTCCTCCAACGCCAGCGCCATGTTCGCCGACACGCCCGCCTTGCCGTTCAGCAGGCGCGACAGCGTGCCGCGCTCGCAGCCGAGCCGCGCCGCCGTCTCGGTCACGTTCCAGCCCACGTCGTCCATGCTTTCGCGGATCAGTTCGCCCATGTGCGGCGGATTCTGCATCAGGCCGACGCGCTCGCTTGCAATTTCGTTCATGGTCAGCACTCCCCTTCGGTCAGTGGTAGTCGATCAGGTCCACATCCACGGCTTCGCCGTCCTCGAAGCGGAACACCACGCGCCAGTTGCCGGAGACGCGAACGCTCCACTGGCCCGCGCGGTCGCCCTTCAGGAGATGCAGCCGGAAGCCCGGCGCGTCGGCGCTTCGCGGATGCGTCGCCTCTTGCAGCCGGAACAGGATGCGCTTGAGCCGTGGCACCAGACCCGCAGGCACCCGCGCGGGATTGTCCCGCTCGTGCAGCGCCCGCAGTCCCTTGTGCCTAATCCTCATGCCGCACTGTAACGCGCCACGCCACACGCCGCAAGCGTCCGCTGTGCCGTCAAGACCGCCGATGACGATGCGCGGAGGTAACATGTGAGACGGCTCCCGATGCGCTCCGGTAGCGTGTGAGGCCGCACCGCCGCCGACAGTGCGGAGCGAGTGAATGACTGTGCCCTTGCCCAAAACTCCCTGCATTGATTTGTTACCTCGTGCTTCCTATAGTACGGCTCGGAAGCCGCGCGACGGTTCGAGACCCCTTCCCGCAGGTGCGCGGCGGGCGCTGCCGCTCAAGCGCCGCTCGGGCTAAGTGCCGGATGCATAACGGCTTTCATCGCCCGACGGTTTGAGCAGGCAGGAAGCGCGATAGCTACGCCCTTCGGCGCGTGGTTTTCACACCCGACGCATCGATGAGCAAATTCCGATTTGGCCACGGTGCGCCAGTCAGTCCAGGTTGGTAAGTTCGTGGGGAGGAATTCGGTCAAGACGAAATAATCTGTTTTGTATCAGATAGTTGTAAACTCACCTCGGATCTCGGGCAAAGAGCATGAGACAAACTACAAAACGGCTCGCCGACTACCCAAGCGCTTATGGCGTAACGGTCGTACCGGAATATCCATTCCTAATTTTTCCGCAGACTAGTTCTGAACGCCGTGGCTATGCACCGCTCGTATATCTTGAACCACCAGTGATCCCGAGCGAAAAACTCCGACTGCTTCCCAACGCCGCACTTGCTGATTCTTCTTTACTCACGTCAGCCATGCACATGGGGTGAATGCGAGCAGCAACCGGGCGTATGAAAAGCGATTACATGTATTCCGTGGGCGTGGTGTACATCACTTTTCCGATGCCGCCAAAGAGCGCAAATCTGTCGAGGCTAGAACCGCTAGCCCAGGCCGTACTGGACCCCCTCGCAACCCATCACGGAGCCTCGCTCGCCGATCTCTACGATCCCTATCTGATGCCGCCGAACCTGCGCCGAGCGCACCGGGTGCTCGACCGCGCAGTGGGCAGGCTCTACCGGCGGACCGGGTTTGCTTCCGAGCGCGAGCGCGTCGAGCATCTGTTCGCGCTCTACGAGAAGATGCGGACACCGCTTTCTGCCGCGGCAGCTGTCAGGCGGCATCGAATTCATGGAGGCAAAAAGCTTGCGCAATGAGTCTCCCTACCGGTTCCCGATTTACAAAGGGATCGCATCGGCAAATCGGGCGAAGCCCTGTAGGCCGCCGGAGGCGTCCTGTGCAGGTTTCCGAAAAACGGAGCGGCCATCGCCTTGCCTTGCGCGCTGAACGAATCTTCGAAAGCCGCGCTTCCCGAGCCGACGTGAGAAGATTTCGCAAATTGGCTTCAACAAGATCGGCAAGCCTTCGGTTGTCAGGAGACGGCGTGTGAAATTTCACTGATTGGAGTTGGCTAGCATCTCTTTCGAATCGGTTGCATCCAGGCGCCATTCATGGCCTCCGCCCGTTTCAGATGCATGTCGCAATACTCCGCCAACGGACTTACAATTGGATACGATTAACTAGCGAAGAATGAAAACGACGATTGCGATCTAGCCTTCAAACGTATCTCAGGCCTTTCTTTTCGAGCCTGTCGCGCATGCCGTAATAGTCGAGTCCGAGCGCGCCTGAAGCCAGGGCTGCGCGAGTCTCGGCTTCTTTCGAAAGCCGAGCGCTTGCATTTTCGAGAACATTTGCCGCTTCGAGTCGCTCGACCACGCAAATTCCATCCGTATCGGCAACTACGATATCGCCCGGATTGACCAATTGACCGCCGCAAACAATCGGAAAATTTATGCTGCCCAATTCCGATTTTGCCGTTCCCTGCGCGGATATGCACTTGCTCCATGCCGAAAACCGCATGTTCTCAAGTTGATCCACGTCCCGAACGCCCGCTTCGACAACTATTCCCCTAACGCCCCGCGCAGCCAGAGAAACCGCAAGCAGCTCGCCGAAATAGCCGGCATTGCTCGCCGAAGTCGGCGATACGACGAGAACGTCGCCGCTCCGGCACTGCTCGACGGCGACGTGCAGCATCCAGTTGTCGCCGGGCGGCAATGAAACCGTAACCGCCGAGCCCGCCGCGCGCGAGCCCTTCCAAGCCGGACGAATGTCCGGCGACATCAATCCCTCGCGGCCTTGAGCTTCATGGACGGTCGCTACGCCCGCCGCTAGCAATTCATCCGCAATCGCTGGCGAGGCTCGTTCGATATTCTGCTTAACCTTGGCCATTGGGATGCCTCATAGTTCGTCCACAGTTCGGGGATAAACGGATTGGAAGCCCTCGGCATGCGTCGAATTCCGTCCGCCGGCCTGCCCGCCGGAATTTCTGCGGAAGTGGTTTCCGCGATTCTCCGCCAGGTTCGAATAGTATGCCCAAAGGTGCTCCTGGCCTTCCATGCACCTTATCGCGGCCAGCTTTCTTTCCCATACGCTCGAAATGTCGAGAAAAACATCGGGCTTCCACTCCATCTGCTCAGTCTGGTGAGGCTCGAAGAGATAAAGCTGCGGCGCGCCGAGGATTTTTTCGCCGGGGTTGTGGCCCCATGCCTGGGCGATCATCCTAGCCTCGATTGCGGCCGATGTCGCCCGCATATGGTCCGTATTGTACGGATCCCATCTGGAGTGCGATAGCATAAAGGCGGGCTGCGCTTTTCTAATCAACTCTACCAGACGCTCCATGCTTTTGCGATCGACGACAAGCGGATAGTCGCCGAGATCGAAGAATTCGATTTCAGCCACGCCGAGAACGGCGGCGGCTCTTTCCGCCTCCGCTCTTCTCGCGGACTTAACGCGATCAAGGGTCATGCCGTCCTGCTTCCAGAGCTTCGCGCTTTCTCCGCGCTCGCCGTAGCTTAGGCATACGACGGAGACCGCGTAGTTCTTTTCCGCATGAAGCGCGATGGCTCCTCCGCACCGCCAAACGAAATCAGCGGCGTGGGCGCTTATCACTAGAGCGGTTTTTCCAGACATTTCGTTCTCCGCGCAGGCGTATTCGTGCATGGACGGCTAGCCTTGCAATCGGGCTGCCGAGCAAAAGCATCCGTCCGCCGGAATTATGGCAATCCGTTGTTTTCCGGCATGAGATTTGTTCATTACGAACAATATGCAGCGGTTTCAAATTGTTTGGACTTCCTAGCTTTCCATCCCGGCCCCGCGCATTCGTCGAGGGGACGATGCGCAATGCAGTCGAAGGGCAAGCTCCGGTTTGGCGCACTTGAAAAATTTGCCGCGAACCGAAAAAAGTCGGCATTCCTGCAACTTCCTGAATTTTCGGCTTCCCGCGCGGAGCGCAGCGGAAAAGCCCGCGCAAAATTGGCAACGGGCTCTTTTTCGGATGAGCGCTCGCCGCTTGCGTGAAAAACCGGCGCATGAAGGAAGCAGCGGATCCTCCGCGCTGAATTCGAACTCGAACAAGAATCGATTCGCAGCTCCGTTCGATGAATAGCCGAACTTTCGCCGGATTCGCTGATGTTCGCGAACTTGAACGCAAGAATTATGACGGACTGAATTACCGCGATTTTCCCGCGGCGTCCTCGCCATGACGGCGAGGCGCCTAGCTGAATAAGCCCGATCTGCCGGCCTCGGCTACCCAATCAATTTGCGAACCGTAGGATCCAGCATGCGGATCCTGCGTCAAATACTCTGAGAATTTGCAATGGCGCTTCGCTCGGCTATCATAGGGTCGCCGAAAGCATTGGACTATCCCGGGACGGCAGCATTTGAACCTAACTGCAAAAGAAACCGATCTAGTCTTCGCAATCATGCGAGATCTAAGCGGAGAATTCGAAAGCGCCGAAGTTAGGCGGCGCGTCGGACGCAGGCTGCTTGAACTGCTCGATGCCGACTACTTCGCGTCCTACGTCTGGGACGGCGAAACGCATAAATTCACTTCGTGCGTCCACATTAATATGACCGACGACAATCTAGGCAGATACGAAAGCTACTACCAGTTCCGGGATCCGATCACGCCGACCCTGCAAAAGCGGCGCAAGGCAACTCCGGTGAGCGAAATCATGCCGCACGACCGCCTGGTAAAGACGGAGTTCTTCAACGATTTCCTGAAGCAAGACGGCCTATGCTACGGATTGAACTATTTCGCCTACGACAGGGGCGACAATATCGGCGACATCAGAATCTGGCGAGGCGAGAACAGGGATGATTTCACGTCCAGAGACGCCAGGACCGTCGATGCCATCGGGCCAAGCCTGGTTAACGCGCTCGTGCGAGCGCGCAGCCCGGCGCGAGGGAAGCCTTTGAGATTTGCTCAGATCGCCGATAGGATCGGGTACACGGCGCGAGAAGCCGAGGTCGCCGATCTGGCTGCCGCGGGCCTTTCGGACGGAGAAATCTGCGCCAAGCTGGGAATTTCGAAGCCGACCCTCCGAACCCACATTTCCGCGATATTCAGAAAATCCGGCCTGAGCCGCCGCGCGCAGCTCCCGCGGTTCCTTGCTGAGCAATATCATCATTATTGACGATGGCTTCTCAAGCCGTTCCCGCAATACACTAACCCGATAATTGATTTTGAGGCGTTCATGACCAGGGATTTGGCAAGGCTGGATGCGGTTGAAGCCGTAGCCGCGATGAAGAGCGGCGACATCACGCCCCGAGCCTATGCGGAGGCGGTAGCGGAGCGAGCGGTCGAGCATGAACACCTGAACTCGCTGCAGCACTTCGATCCGGATCAGCTGGTTCGCGCAGCCATCCGAGCGTTCGAGGAGAATTCGGCGGGCGCATTGGCCGGATTGCCGATCGTCGCCAAGGACAACATCAACACGGCGTCCATGCCGACGACTGGATGCACAAAGGCGCTTCTGGGCCACACGCCGGCGAAAGATGCCGGAGTCATCGAGAAAATCGCTTCGGAAGGCGGATATGTCGGCGGCAAGGCGGGAATGCACGAGCTTGCGTTCGGAATAACGTCGAACAACGCCGTTACCGGCCCCGTTCGCAATCCGGTCGACCCTTCCTTGATCGCGGGAGGATCTTCGGGAGGCACCGCAGCGTCGATCGCCGCCGGGATCTTTCCTGCGGGACTGGGAACGGATACCGGGGGATCGAATCGCATACCTGCGGCGCTTTGCGGAATTGTAGGCTTTCGCCCTACGACCGGCAGATACGACGGCGACGGAGTGATTCCGATCTCTCGAACCCGCGACACTGTCGGGCCGATGGCGCGCTCGGTTCGCGATATTGTTCTGCTCGATGCCGTCCTCGCGGAAGAAAGCAATGCCCGGCCGGAGAGCAGGGACATCGGAAGCATAACCCTGGGCATTCCGAGGAAGACATTCTACGACGGCCTTGATCGGACGACGGAAGGCGTGGTCGAAGCGCAGCTCGGCAAGCTCGCGTCCGCCGGAGTTAGGCTGGTCGACATCGATCTCGAAACGGTTTGGCCGCATAACGAGGCGTTCGGATTTCCCGTCGTGTTCTACGAAACCGCGCGCGACCTGCCGGCCTATCTGAGCGAGCACGCTCCGGGAGTGTCGTTCGAATCCCTTGTGGCCGGCATCGGATCGCCGGATGTCGCGGGCGTGTTCGCTCACCTGCTCGGAGAAGGCGCCACGTCGGAGGAAGCCTACCGGGCCGCTTTGGACGAGCATCGGCCGGCCATGTTCCGGATTTACTCGAAGGCGTTCGAAGACGACGAACTCGACGCCATCGCGTTCCCGACGACCCCGCTCGGCGCGAGACCCGTCGGCGACGATCAGACGGTACTGCTGAACGGAGAGCCAGTGCCGACATTCGCCACGTACATCCGCAATACGGAGTTCGGCTCGAACATCGGCGCTCCGGGAATCACGCTTCCGTGCCCGGATGCTTCGGAGCTGCCGGTCGGAATCGAATTCGACGCCCTGCCGGGCGGGGACCGAGCCCTGCTCGGACTGGCAGGAACGATCGAGCGCGCATTGGCGGCGTAGCCGCCGACCAAGCCAAGGGAGAACAATGATGACACTAAATTTTGCGAAACTATTCGCTTGCGCAGCCTTGCCGCTCGCGCTGGCGAGCGCGCCTGCGGCCGCGGATATCAAGATCGGGGTTCTCGTGCCGGATTCCGGGCCGGGAGGGTTGTTCGGCCCTTCGACGCGCAATTCCGCGATGCTGGCAGCGGAGCGAATCAATCGGGGCGGCGGCATCAACGGAGAGCAAATCGAGCTGGTATTCGCGGATGTCGGCGTGCCGCCGGCGGAAGCGGCTCAAGCCGCTCTGCGACTTTGGAAGGGCGAAGGAGTCGACGCCTTTGTCGGCATGCACGATTCAGCCGTCAGGGAGGCGCTGCTGGGACGCTTCTCCGGGCAAGTCCCCTATGTCTACACGCCCGTCTACGAAGGAAACTCCTGCGCTCCGGGCCTATACATAACCGGCGAGACTCCGAGCCAGCAGCTCGCGCCGGTCATTCCCTTCGTGATGGAAAAGGAGAGCGTTTCCAAGTGGTATCTCATCGGCCACGACTACAACTGGCCCCGTGATACCAATGCGCTTGCCAAGCAGTACATCGCCGGCGCCGGCGGAGAAGTCGTCGGCGAGGAATACGTTCCGTTCACGGTCGCCGAATTCGACTCGTCCCTGCAGCGCATCAGGGAAAGCGGAGCCGACGCGGTTCTGATAACCCTGGTCGGAGGCGGATCCGTTGGCTTCAACGTTAGCTTCGCAAGCTTCGGGATGGACCGGCAGGCCATTCGGCTCGGCACGCTCATCGAAGAAAACACGCTCGCCGGAATCGGCTCCGAAAACGCCAACCGGCTGTATTCGTCCGCGGGATACTTCGCATCGATTCAAACCGAGGCCGCCGCCGCGTTCGCCGCCGACTATTCAGCAGCTTTCGGAAGCGACGCCCCGGCTCTCAACGGCCTCGGGCAATCGGCCTACGAAGGATTGATGCTGCTTGCCGCGCTCGCCAACAAGGCCGGCAGCCTGGACGTGCAGGCATTGGATGAGGCTGCGGAAGGCACCGCCTGGAGCACGCCCAGAGGCGACAATGTTCTCAGGGGGCGGCATATGGCCCAGACGATCTACCTGGCCGACGGAACCGGGGGCGCATTCACCATTGTCGAGGCGTTCGAAAGCGTACCGTCGTCGGAAGCCTGCCCTAGCTGAACGATCGCCTTGTCGCTTGCCCTGATCCTGAATCTGGCATGGCATGTCGGCACGCTTGCCCTGGTCGCCCTCGGACTGGCGATCATTTTCGGCAAGCTCAGGATCATGAACATGGCGCACGGAGAATTCGTGATGATTGGAGCCTATTCTCCGGTCATCACGTCTTCGATGGGTTTACCGGCGTGGCTTCAGCTGCCCGTCTGCCTTCTTACCGTAGGCCTAGTCGCCCTGGTCGTGGAGCGGGCGGTAGTCTGCCGACTTTACGGTCGAATGTTCGATAGCCTTCTGGCGACCTGGGGAATATCCATACTTCTGCGAGAAGCCATCGAACTGATATTCGGACGAGGCTACCAGTCCGTCAGCCTCCCTATTCCGGGAACGATCCAAATTCTCGGATCTGGCTATCCCGCCTATCGCATCGCCATTATCGCATGCATCGCGCTCGGATTCGCTCTGCTGGCATGGTGGAATAGCCGGTCGATGGTTGCGACTCGAATCAAGGCGATGGTCGAAAACCCGGGACTTGCGCAGGCGGTCGGAATCGATACCGGGCGACTTTCCAGATGGGCTTTCGTATTCGGATGCTGCACGGCCGGGCTGGCCGGGCTGGCGCTGGCTCCGACCATTCGCATCGAACCCATGATGGGGCTCGACTATCTCATCAAATCTTTTTTCGCGCTCGTGGTTGGAGGGCTGGGAAGCCTGGAGGGCCTTGGGCTCGGCGCCGGAATCATCGCCGGAACCCAATCCTTGATCGGCGCCGCCTTTAACCAGACGTACGGGTATTTGGCCGTTCTTTCGCTTTCCATATTGTTTCTTTGGCTAAAGCCGGATGGCATCCATTCTGCTTCGCGCTAGCCTGCTGCTGGCCGTTCTGCTGCCGATTCCCGTATTGTTCGGGGAATTTACGGCCTATCAAATCGGCCTCTATCTGATTTACGGAATCGCGGCTCAGGGAATCGGATTCCTGTGGGGGAAGACCGGGGTGCTTCCGCTGGGGCAAGCAATATTTTTCGGAATCTCCGCATATGCCGGAGCAATGTCCCTGCGCTTCGCGGACGGGCTGGCGCTTCAGCTCGCCGCTGCGGCCGCCATAATTCTGCTGCTGTCATCGGCCGCCTTCGTCGTCGCCTTCCTAATATTTCGGGGACGAAGCGAGAGCGGTCCATTTTTTTCCCTGATAACGCTCGCGCTGGCGATGATCGCCGAGCAGACCGCCGGCACGGCGACCGAATTTACGGGCGGCTTCAACGGATTTAGCGGTTTCGCGAGCATTGGCGGGCTGGATCCCTTCGGAAATCTCTATTATGTCATAGCCGCGGCGGCCGTCGGCATGAGCCTGCTGCTGTTCGCCATCAACCGGTCGCCCGCGAACTTGATCGTCCGGGCGGTCGCGGACAACGAGCCGCGGCTTCAGCTGCTCGGATACCCGACGCACGCGGTCAAGAGTCTTGCCTTCGCTTTTTCCGCTGCCTCGGCCGCATTGGCCGGCATTCTATTCGCATCCCACCAGGGCATAGTAACGCCGACATCAACCGGATTCGCGCTGTCGGCGGAACTGGTAATTCTGACCGCCATCGGCGGCAGGTTTCATGTGCTCGGTCCGCTTATCGGTGCGGTCGTCGTCGGCTGGGCCTCCGCCGAATTGCGCTTCAACTTTCCATATTGGGAATTGATTATGGCGGCGGCGTTCATAATCGTCGTCTTAAGGGCTCCGGGAGGAATTGCGGAACTCCTCGATAACTCATTCATGCGCTTTGCGCCGAATTCGCCTAGGGACGAATCCGCGCGCAAGGACGCGCCCATGCCGCAGGGACGGCGAGTCGCCGGATCGCTAGAATTCGACAACGTGCATCTTCAGGCCGGAGTGGTTCGAATTCTGAATGGAATATCCTTCAAGACCCCGGACACGGGAATCATTAGCGTTATCGGCCCTAACGGGGCAGGAAAAACTAGCGCGCTCAACGCAATAACCGGCCATTTGCGGTTGACCTCGGGACGCATCCGGTTCGTCGGCGATCGAATTGATTCCCTGCCGCCGTGGCAAGCCCTGAACTGCGGAATCGGACGCAAGCTGCAGGTGCCGTCTGTGTTCAAGTCAATGAGCGTCATGGAGAATATCGCTGTTTCAATGCTGGCGGGTCGAGCGAGCTGGACCGACTATTTTCGAACCCGGGCGTTCGCTTGGCGATCGGAAGAACTGAGCCGCGTATTGAATCGCCGAGGCGTCCCGCTGAAAAATTCCATGGAAAAGCAGGTGGGAACGCTGCCTCAAGGCCACCGCCAGTTTCTAGAATTCGCCATGGCGATCGCCTCGGGACCCTCGCTGCTCCTGCTCGACGAACCCTGCGCCGGCCTTTCGCCGGAGGAAACTGCGCTCATGAGCAGCCTGATCAGGGAGTTTCAAGAAAATAGCGGCGGCCTGGTCATCGTGATCGAGCACGACATGAGCATTGTCGAGGCGACTTCCGACAAGGTTCTCGTATTGCATCAAGGAGAAGTACTTGCCTTCGACTCGTATGAGGCCGTCAGGAACGACCCGAACGTAATGGCCGTATACGCCGGCAGCACGAAATGACATTGCTCTTCGAGATCAAGGAACTTACCGGAGGCTACTTCGACACGAATGTCGTCTTCGATGTATCCGCCAGGATCGATCACGGTACAGTACTTGGAATATTCGGGCGCAACGGCGCTGGAAAATCCACGCTCGCAAAGCTTGCGAACGGCAGCCTGCAGCCGTCCGGAGGGCAGATACTCCTGGACGAGCGCCCGATCGGGCGACTCCCCGCGCACAGGCGCCGCGAACTCGGAATCGGATTCATGCCTCAGGACTCCATGGTTTTCGACAACCTGTCGGTCCGCGAGAACTTGTACATCGGTTCGATCGGCGAATCGCCGGAATTATTCATCGACCGATTTCCGCTGATCGCCCGAAGGCTCGACCAGCTCGCAGGCACGATGTCCGGCGGAGAGCGAAAAATTCTGTCCTTCGTCCGATCCATGATCGAAGATACGAGGCTCGTCATTTTAGACGAGCCGTCCGAGGGAGTGCAATCGGAAAACATCGACCTCATGGCATGCTGCGTGAAGGAACGCGTCGCCAGCGGCGCGGGAATAATGATCATCGAGCAAAACCTGAGATTCCTAGCGAGCATCGCCGACCATTTTCTCGGGCTGGATGCGGGGAGAACAATTTACAGCGAAGCCTCATCAAAATCATCCGAATCCGAAATTCGAGCGATTCTTGCGCTATAGGACGAAATCGCGCCGCGCAAATTCATCCCTGCGCCGCCGCCATGCCCTACTATGTCAAAGGAATTGTCGTGATACAGTGCAAGCGAGGCAATCCCGGACCGAGATATTGAGCTTGCCGCGGATCATCTTCGCGCTAAAATTCCGTTTTGCGCAGCCCGACACCAAACGATCGACGGCTCCTCGCGTTTCACCTTGGCGACCTAGGTCTTTAGGCCAAGCCAGCATTGCTCCTTGCCCCGCAAGGCGCGCGGAGGAATCTTTCCCGCGAGGCGGCCTCTGCCGGGAGACTTCCAGACTCCCGGCTTTGGCGCGGTCTCCAGCTAATTGCGCTGACGCTGCCGGCGGTCCGGAGTCCCTGAATGCGACCGCAGGCGCTACGCATGCATGCAGGCGTCCGCATTTGCGAATTAGGTCGTCTTGCGGGAGCCGTTACGGTATCATTCCGCGGATTGCGGAGCCTCTTTCAAGATCGTCGACCACGCTACGAAAAAGTTATCCTCAGCGACGCGGACAATCGCGCATTGCCGCGATCCTGCCTCTGTTCTCCTAAAATGCAATGTCAGCGAAGCTCTACCTTGACGAAATTCGCATTGGTTTCATTTACGGAAATGATTGATGCCTTGACTGCTGTAGAGGCAATGGAGATCGCGACCTACGACCTGCAGCCAAACAAAATGTAAGGCGGCCAGGGCCTGCGGGCCTGCCGCCCGTCGACAAATGGGCTTGATTTTATCCCTAAAGTCTGGTACAATTCGTCCGAAAAGAGCCGAAAAGGCAAGAATCGAAGCAGTAACATCGAGGCAAACTCTTGAATACTAGCAGGTTAGTCCTGACCGACCGAATGTGGGACGGTGTCAAGGACATGCTTCCCGGCAGGCAGGGATCGCCGGGACGGACGGCGGCTGACAACCGCCTATTTTTGGAAGCGGTGCTCTGGCGGATCCGGACCGGCTCGCCGTGGCGCGACCTCCCGCCGGAATTCGGCAACTGGAACAGCGTTTTCGTTCGCTTCAGCCGCTGGACCGAAAAGGGCGTTTTCGAAAGGATTTTCCAGACGTTGTCCGAGTCGTTCGACATTGAGTGGGCTCAGGCGGACGGCGATGTCTTTCGGGCGCGCGGGAAGGCCGCCGGCAAGAATGGGGAGGCGCAGCCCGGGCGATCATCCGATCCCGAGGAAGCCTGACGACAAGGATCGCGGCTCTCGTCGACGCTCCGGGCAAACTGATCCGTTTCGCGCCGGCTCTGGTGCAGGCGCCCGATCACGAGGGCGCGCCGCTGACCGCTCGATGCTCCGCCGGCCCTTCGAAATTGACATCGGAGCGATTGGAAAACTAGTCTGCGCCCGAGAATAGAGAAAATTGCAAATGGCCGCATGCGAAGACCGGCGCGTCCCGGCAAAAGTCACCCTCGCGAACCGGCGGATGTCGGCGTTCAGGCTTCTGCGCGTCGCGCGCACCAACGTCCTGGAAACCATTCCCGAGCTTGCGACCTGGCAGACGATGGTTTCAGGCAAGATCTTCAAGCGCTGGCACATGGTCATGGATCCCGGCGGGATTCGGCGAATGCTCAAGGAAAACCCCGAAGCCTATCCCAAGTCCGAGGCGGTGAAGAATCTTTTCAAGCCGGTAATCGGCAATAGCCTTTTCGTCGCGGAGGGCAGGCACTGGCAATGGCAGCGGCGAGCCGCCGCCCCCGCATTCGCAGCTAGGAACCTGAAGGCGCTAGCTCCCGTCATGTCGAAATCGGCGTCGCGAATGATCGAACGGCTAAGCGCAGCGGTCGGAAAGGAAGCCGACATCCACATGCTCGCCGTGGCGGCGACTTTCGAAGTTATCAACAGCGTATGCTTTTCCGGAGAGGATTCCATGGAATTCGAGACCGTGCAGGAGGCATTCGAAAAATTCATCGACGATGCCGGGCGGGTATCGCTGCTCGATGTCGCAAGCGTGCCGGCGTGGGTTCCCAGGCCGTCCAGGCTGTATAATTCCTACTTCCATCGACGCGAACTGAAGCGGATTACCGATCCCGCGATCGAAGCAAGGCAAAGAATCGGCCGGCGCTCGCCGCCGGACTTGCTGGACTTGCTCGCGGAAGGCGAAGATCCCGAGACCCGAAGGCGGATGAACAACGACGAGCTTCGCGACAACCTGATTACATTTATCCTCGCCGGGCACGAGACAACCGCCTTGACGCTCGCATGGTCGTTCTATCTTCTGGCCTTCGACGCCGATTGGCAGCAGCGGGTCAGAGATGAAGCGCAGTCGGTTCTCGAAGGCCGCGTCGCGACGGCGGACGACATCGGGAAACTCGTCCTGACGAGGCAAGTCATCGACGAATCCCTGCGCCTCTACCCTCCGTCGGCGATGCTGGCTCGCACGGCGAAGGAACGCGACACGATCGGCGGACGGCAGGTTCTTCCCGGCGATACAATGTTCATTCCGGTCTATGCGCTGCATCGAAACCATTGCCACTGGTCGAACCCCGACCGATTCGATCCGAATAGATTCGCCGATCGCCGCTCAATCGACAAGTTCGCGTTCCTTCCGTTCGGCGGCGGCATGCGCATCTGCATCGGCGCGAGCTTCGCTCTAATGGAAGCCGTCGTGATCCTTTCGTCGATCATCTCCAGGTTCAAGTTCACGCTCGTGCCGGGACGGGAGCCGGAGCCGGTCATGATTCTCACGCTAAGGCCGAAAGGAGGAGTCCGGCTGCTCGTGGACGCCGCCTGAATTCCGCCTTGAATCGGAGCCGAAAAGCGTCGCTTGCCGCGATTCGCGGCCTCCGCGCGCCATTATTCCGATTCAATCCGCAAAGCGATTGTTTTTCGGGAATCCTCTCGGAGGCGCCTTGCCGACGGCGCCGCGCTTGCCCAGCCAGGCGCCGATGCTCGCTTCGGTCCTGGTTCGACCGGCGGGATCGAGCCATTGCAATCCCTTGGCCAAATCGAATGTCGTTACATCGGAAAGGCCGCCCTTGCCGTAATTCTGCAGCCGCACGCCCTTTCCGCGGCTCATCGTGGGGAGTTCGGCGACGGGGAAGACCAGCAGCCTGCGATTCGCGCCGATCACGGCAACGTGATCGCCGGCAACCGGGGCGCATGCGGCCGCATGCTCGCCCGCGCCCAAGTTCAGAACCTGCTTGCCGGCGCGCGTGGAAGCGGCGGCATCCGCTTCCTTGACGATAAATCCGTTTCCCGCGCTGGACGCAATGAGCAGCGACCTTTCCGGATCGTGAATGCTCAATACGAGAATGTCGGCCTCGTTGGGAAGATCGATCATGAGCCTGACGGGCTCGCCCATGCCGCGCCCGCCGGGCAAAGCCGACGCCTGCAGCGTGTAGAAGCGTCCATTGGTGCCAATCGCGATCAATCGATCCGTCGTCGAAGCGTGAAACACGAAGTGCGCCGAGTCCCCGTCCTTGTATTTGATTTCCTGGCCAAGCGGCACGTGCCCTTTCATGGCCCTCATCCAGCCCATCCTTGAACAGACCACGGTAATCGGCTCTCGCTCCGCCGTGGCATGGAACAGGGCTTCGTCTACGTCTTCGGGATCATCGAAATCGGTTCTTCGCTTGCCGCCCGGCGAGCTCTTCCCGAATTTTTTCCTGACGTCCCTGATCTGGGCCGCAACCCGGCTCCACTGCTCGCTCTCGTCGTCCAGCATATCCTCCAGATCGGCCATCTCGACCATGAGCGCGTCCTGCTCCGTCTTCAGTTCCAGTTCCTCGAGCCGGCGAAGATTTCTCAGACGCATGTTCAGGATCGCCTCCGCCTGGATATCCGTCAATACGAATTCCGCCATGAGAGTCGATTTCGGCTCGTCGTCGTAGCGGATGATTTCGATAACGCGGTCCAGATTTAGAAACGCCGCCAGGTACCCTTCCAGAATCTCGAGCCGGCGCTCGATCTTTCCAAGCCGGTGGCGGGTTCGCCGTTCGAGAACCTCGCGCCTGTGACCGAGGAACGCCTGAAGGACTTCCTTCAGGGAGCAAACCTTGGGCGTGCGCCCGTCAATTAGGGCGTTCATATTGAGCGGAAATCGGATTTCCAGATCCGTCTGCCTAAACAGCGACTCCATCAGAACCGCCGGGTCGATGTTTTTCGAGCGCGGCTCGAGAACGATTCGCACGTCCTCGGCGGATTCATCGCGAATGTCGGCAAGAAGCTGCAGCTTCCGGTTCTGGACCAGATCGGCAACGCGCTCTATTAGACGCGATTTTTGAACCTGGTACGGAATCTGCGTAACGACGATTTGCCGCAGCCCGCGCCCCAGGTTTTCCACTTCCCACCGGCATCTGAGCCTGATCGACCCTTTGCCGGTCTTGTAGGCCTGCCTGATTTGGTCCTTGGGCTCGACGATCACTCCGCCGGTCGGAAAATCCGGGCCGGGCACGATTTTGGCGAGCGAATCGTCGTGGGCGTTCGGGTACTTGATCAAGTGGAGGCAGGCGTCGCAAAGTTCGCCGATATTGTGAGGCGGAATGTTGGTCGCCATGCCGACCGCGATACCGCTGGCGCCGTTGGCCAGAAGGTTGGGGAACGAGGCGGGCAGCACGACGGGCTCCTCGAGCGTACCGTCGTAGTTGGGGCGGAAATCCACCGCATCCTCGTCAAGGCCCTCCATGAGAGCTTCGGCCGCTTTCGCCAGCCGCGCTTCGGTGTAGCGGGACGCCGCCGGATTGTCGCCGTCAATGTTGCCGAAATTTCCCTGCCCTTCCACAAGCAGGTAGCGAATGTTGAAATCCTGCGCGAGCCTTGCAAGCGCGTCGTAGATCGCCTGGTCGCCGTGCGGATGGTAGTTTCCCATGACGTCGCCGGAGATCTTCGCGGATTTTCGGAATCCTCCGGACGAGGCGAGCCTCAATTCCCGCATTGCGTAAAGGATCCTGCGGTGAACCGGCTTAAGCCCGTCGCGCGCGTCGGGAAGCGCCCGGTGCATGATCGTCGAAAGAGCGTACTGCAGATACCGCTCGCCAACTGCGCTGCGCAGGGATTCGGTTTCCAGCGTCGGTCCTTCCAAGGGCTTGGTCATGGCCGCAATAGTAAACCTAGGGCGCGAAACATTCCATACTTTATGCTATCCGGGCGCATTCGGCCGATCGCCGACGCGCGCCTGCCAGGAAGAAATATCCGGCAAGTCGAAACTGAAGCTCCGAATCGCCGCTCCCGAATATACCGGCGGCGGCTTCCGAGCCCAAACCCCGAATCGAAAGACGTTGCGCGAGTTCGGCGCATGGAAACTCCGGCCGCCTGGCGAATATGACTGAAAGCGGCAACAGCCGGTGCGTGTAAAAATTACTCCGCAATGTTCGCGCATCGGAATTGTTGTCGCCGCGGCTTAATTTGCTTCCTTTGCATTCGCCAATGGGGCAATGTGTCACTTTGACTTTGTTCCACGCCTGTTCCAAGATTTCCTAGGAATCCTTTTCCGTTAACGGCGATACCGTGAATCCAAGATGCCAATTTGGCAGAAACAGGAAAGGGATAAAGCCGTGCTCAAGCGAGAACAGCGGCCCGCCGATGTTGCAAGCAACGCAGTGCAAGACTGCATAATCGCCATCGGCGAGATCAAGTGCGGCTAGGATACGGAAGGCAAGCCGGTTCCGAACAGGGCCAATGGCGGTCGTATCGGCGGCCGGAAACGAGCGGCGGCGTTGTCGTCGGCAAAGTGCCATGAGATAGCCCGAGCCGCCGCTGCCGCCAATTGTGCAAGAGAGCCGCTGGCAGCTGAGTGGACCGGGCGTGATGGCGAAGCAGAATACTCGATCCAATAAATCGAATACCAAAAACTCCAGAAGAGGCGGAATGACGCGTTCAAGAACATGGCCGCAGTTGTCGGCGACTTGAAGAAGCGGTTTCCTAAGGAAAAATTCATGGCTGCAACCCTTTGGGGCAAGCTATAAACAATTTCATCCTCCCCAAACTGGTAGAAGAGCAATTCCAAGGCGAATCAAAAATGCCGGAAGTTTCAATTTGGCCCGCAAATTCAACAAATGCGGGACGAACAATAGGATAACGGTTTGCGTGGCAATCAAGGTGTATGATTGCATTGTGTTCGCGGCTGACAGTGCTGTGACTTTGACCAGATCTTCGCCAAATGGCGGTTCTACCGCGAGCAACGTCTGGAAGCATGGCTTGAAGGTTTGCAATTTGCACAGGCATCTACCGATTACGGCAATGACCGCCGGGCTTGGAAATTTCGGCTCGATGTCGATCAACAGTTTGGCCAAAGAGCTTCGGGCTCGGCTAACCAATGAACTGAAGAAGGAAAACTATGCGATCAAGGATGCTGTGAATCTTGCAAAGAGTTGTTTCGAACAAGAATTCGCAGCGATCAATCCACTCGCGGCCAACCCATCATCCTTCGAATTCTGGATTGGAGGCTGCGGTTCAGGCGTCAAGCATGGCGAAATTTGGAAAGTAGAAATTGTTGACGGGCAGTCATTGGAGCCAGCCCAAATTGCTAGTCCATCTACAAGCGATCAAGCCTTATGGGGCGGCCAAATACAAGCACTCAATCGACTTTTGCTTGGATAGGACCATCGTCTGAGTTCGATTCTTTAGGAGCTGAAACTGGATGAAAATCAGTTCCAACAATTGTCAACGGAACTCTTGAAAATTCGAATTCCGTTGATGCACGCTTCGATGCCGGTGCAGAACGCAATTGAACTTGCCGACTTTTTGGTGGAAACCACTAATGAAGTACTTCGCGTTTCTGCTAGGGGCCGACATCGTAGCTGGCGATACCGACATCGCTACAGATACCAAGCACGAAGGATTCAAGTGGATTCGCAGGAAGCACTACTACTCGGAGTATCTTAACAGGAGGAAGACAGACCATGCCGCATGACGACGATAACAATGGAACCGCCATTCCCGTGGACCTGATCCGTGAAACGGTCATGCCTCCCTACGAGTATCAGATACCGCAAAACGGGTTCGGTTCCACAGGCACCGACCACACGCTAAGTCTGTGCCGGAAAACCAAAAAACAGGAAGCTGATTTGGCAAAATCAGACTGAATTTATACTTGGCCCAACGTAATCATGTCACTGCGCTGGGGGCATGAGACGACTTCCCAAGCAGACACGCGTTCAGATCCTCCTCAGCATGCTTGTAGAAGGCATGTCCATGCGGTTCATGAGCCGCGTCGCATTTGATTCGATCCACTCGGTCGCGAAGCTGCTGTTCGATGCGGGCGAGTTCCGCGCCGATTACCATGACAGGCACGCTTGTGATATAATGGCGAGAAAGGTCCAGTACGACGAGATATGGACCTTCATCTACTGCAAAAACATGAACGTGAAGCGTGCGATGGCCGCGTCTCGCGAGGCTGTCGACGCGTGGACCTTGTCGGCGCTGGATGCCGGCAACAAGGCGATCCCGTCATACGCATTCGGCGGCCATTCGGTCCTGACCGGTATCGAACTCTAGGAGGATCTGCGGGCCTAGTTGGCCATTCGGGCGCAACCGGCCACGGACGGCCGCAAGGCTTATCAGAAGGCCGTGGAAGGAACTTTCGGCGGCGACGCGGACAATGCGCAGCTCGTCAAGCTCTGCGGCGACGGTCCGGGACAAGGAAAAACGCCGCGGCCCTAGCGAGTGCATGGGGATCGGGAACCGAATTGTCGAAAGCCGCCGAAGACAAATGGCATCTCGACAAACTACGTCGAACGCAGCATCCGGACGATGCGCGTAGGAACGCGCCGTTACGCGCGGTTGACCAACCACTTTTCGAAGAAGCTGGAGAATCGCGATTTTGCGCCCTGTTCTTTTTGCGCTACAACTTCGCGCGCATTCACAGGACGCTGTGCGCAACCCCGCGATGGCGGCCGGCGCGGCGAATACGCTGCACGACATGGAATGGATCGTCGACTTGGTCGATGCTCCGCGCCCAAGCGCAAGAAGCCTGGCCCGAAGGTCGGAACGAATTACAAGCCGCCAATGGCAAATGATTGCAACTTCGCCAATTTGCTGCTTAATATCGGGCCTTGGCCCCTGAATGACCGTTTGAAGCCCCGATGCCCGACACCGATTCTCCCGGCAATGGAAAAAGCCTGCTAATTACCGGCTGCTCGTCCGGCATCGGATACGATGCCGCCCACGGCATGAGAAAACGCGGCTGGCGGGTATTTGCGACATGCAGAATGGAAGCCGATTGCGAGCGACTGCGCAAGGAAGGCTTCGAAAGCTACCAGCTGGACTACGACGATGAATCCTCGATCGCGGCGGCGGTCGACGAAACGCTTCGGCGAACGGGCGGCAAGCTCGACGCGCTGTTCAACAACGGCGCCTACGCTTCCCCGGGCGCTGTGGAGGACTTGCCTCGCGACGCGCTCCGCGCGATTTTCGAAACCAATCTGTTCGGCTATCACGACCTGACCAGAAGAGTGATACCTATAATGCGCGCGCAGGGCTTCGGCAGGATCGTCAACAACTCGTCGGTTCTAGGATTCTCGGCGCTGCGCATGAGAGGGGCCTACGTATCGACCAAGCATGCGCTGAACGGGCTAACCGATGCGCTGAGGCTGGAGCTTCAGGGCACCGGCATCAAAGTTGTCATCATTGAACCGGGGCCGATTACATCCAGAATCAGGGAAAACTCCAGGCGGCACTTCGAACGCTGGATCGATTGGGAGAATTCCGCCTGGACGGAAGCCTACCGGCGCGCGCTGCGGCCTCGCCTCTACGATCCGGACTCCTCGCCGGACAAATTCGAGCTTCCCGCTTCCGCCGTTACCGCGAAGCTGGTCAAGGCGCTTGAATCGCCCTCGCCGAAACCGCGCTACTACGTTACCACGCCTACGTACGTCATCGGCTTTATGAAGCGCATATTGCCGACCGGAGCGCAGGACAGAATCCTGTTGAAAATCTAAAGTCCGTTGAGCTTCCCGCCGCTAGCAAGGCCATGAACGAAAAGCTTGAATCATTAGTCGACAACCCGATGTTTTTTGTCGTGATCATCGCCGTTCTCGCGGTGCTTGTCATTCTCATGGTCGGCATCGGCGGATTTGCGAGAGGCGGAGAATTCAATCGGAAGTACGCGAACAAAATCATGCGCTTGAGAATTATCGCCCAAGCGGTGGCCGTCGCGCTAATTCTGGTATTCGTTATCTTTAGCCAAGCAGGGGATTGATTCGCCATGGTGGTTCTCAACAAGATCTACACGAGAGGCGGAGACGGCGGCACGACCGCACTGGGTAACGGCATGCGCGTTCCCAAGTCCAGCATCCGAGTAGAAGCCTATGGAACGGTCGATGAAACCAATGCCGCCGTCGGACTTGCGCGACTCCACGCCCCGCCGACAATCGACGACCTCCTGTCCGCGATTCAGAACGACCTCTTCGATCTGGGAGCCGACCTTTGCAGGCCGATTGGCGAAGGCGAAGACACGGAAGAGCATCCGCCGCTACGCATGGCGGAATCGCAAACGGAGCGGCTTGAGCGCGAAATCGACGCCATGAACGCCAGGCTTCAGCCGCTTAGGAGCTTCGTGCTCCCCGGCGGCTCCGCTCTTGCGGCCAGCTTGCACAATTGCCGAACAGTATCGAGGCGCGCCGAGCGCCTAGTGGCGGCGCTCGCAAATTCCGAAGCGGTCAACAAATCGGCGCTAATTTACCTCAACCGCCTGTCCGACTGGTTTTTCGTGGCCGCGCGGTGCGCCAACGATAACGGAGCGGCCGACGTGCTATGGAAGCCGGGAGCGAACCGATAGCGGTCGCCGAAACGCTCCGACTCTTGCAGTTGGCCCTATTTTTTTGCAAGGGTCTACCTGAACGCCGCTCCGTCCGCGCTGGCGACAAGGAAAGAAATTTATTCTCCGGCGAAATTTCCGGCCCTTGACCGCCGCGGCAAGGTCGCGGTCGATGCGGGCATAGCGGTCGGCGAAGCCGGCCTCGGTGGCGCCGCATTTTGTTCGGGATCCAACTCCTGCTCCTGGAAGCTCTGGCGGACGACAGTCTTCATCTCCTCCAGGCGGCGCAATTCGCGCCAATTCTCCATGGGCGAAGAAAATCCAGTGCCGAGATTGAAGAGGGCGATCTCGCGGACCTTGCCGCCGTGTCGACGCGCCCGGACTTGAAGAGTCGGTCGCTGGAGGCGAGTTCCCTGCCTTTCATGCGCTTTTTCGCGGCATTTAGGATTCGATATTAGAGGAAAAATTCCTAAATAAAGGCGGATTTTGATCTTCCTGTCCCTGTAAACGGGATTTTGCCGAGTAGAGCCGCAACATGGTAGCTCCAGCGCCTTTGAAATCAACACATGGCACGCGCGAATCGCAAAAAATATGCGTCGGGCAGCCAATGGGAATTCGAAGTTCCCCAACTTGGGTCAATGCCAAGGCGCAACCGAGCATCGGCATGTGATCCGCTCACTCCAAGCGTTGATGCAATGCTCGCGATTTCATCGATCGCCACGAATTATTCTTAATCGACTAGTGGTAACGCTTGCAGCATTGTCGTTCCGAGTTCAACGTGGCCTAGGCCAACTCCACCGTACTTCCCGCACCTGCTTAAATCAATCAGGCTACCATCGAATACGGGCGTTCGAAATCTGTGTCCTGCCGCGGCAGGATGCGATTATTCTTTAACTGGCCGCACACGGTCCGGTCACTAACGTCGAACGCGGTCGCGGCATCTTCGACCTTACTCTCCGAAAAATCCCCGCCCAAAAAATCAGTCAGATGACATATCGGACACAGAAACTCGGCAGCAAAGGCGCGCTGGTATTTCTGCCTAGCCGTTCCAGCATCCGTTGAAGCGAGCCAGGAATTGCCATCCCGCACGATAGCGTCGGCATAACCCCCAAGCAGACGAGCCCATTCGAATCGGCGAGCTATAGGATGACGCTTCTGCGGCACAAACCGGATGCGATGATCATCAATGCGGCCGGCAATCGCGACCGGCTGGCTACCAAATTCCTGCTGGTTCTCCAGCATTTGCCGATCGACTCCGAGCAGGTCGGCAAGGATGGAATTTGACACCGCGGTTTCGCCTGCGTTGATCTCTTGTCGCAAGGCGGCGGCATCTGCCTTGGCTTGCTCCCATGGTACAGCAAGCGCATGAAGAGCAGAAAACTCTGGCAACTCGGGTTGCGCCTCAATTCCTGGCGCCTCGAAGAGATCCCGAATCGAACGCGTATCATTGCCGTTCATCCATGTTCGAACTGCAGATAGCTCTGCAAGTACGTCGTCGCCCTTGTCGTCTTCGATAGCAAGCAGTTCCGCGAGGTGGTGTTCGGGGCAGTCTTCCGGATCGAAGCCGAATTGTGCCTCGATCCTTCGTTTTCGTGTTTCAATAGGATCGTTCGAGTCCGTGCGGATCAGAGACCATAGCTGTTCCAAGTCTGAATTGGCGCACCCCTTGGATGTCAGCCTGTCTAGGACGTGCTCAATGAATTCGGAACATGCACGAGTGAAGGACGACATCGGAATTGAATTAGGAGTGCGGAAATTGGTCAGGTATCGGACCGAATGACCGGCATTCGACGGGAATTGCTCGACCCACACGTTCATAACCTTCCGATCAGTCGAAAGCATCACAAGCGGCCACACATAGCCGTAGTTGGCCGCCGTCATCTCATGACTTTGGCGCCAGTCCTGCGGAGGCTTTGCTGTAAAGCAGACAGGCAAAACCTCATATTGAAGGCGCCACCAAGACGAAGCCAACCAAATGGCCAAGGGATAAGCAGAAACAAGAACCTCGTTTCGCTTGACTTCGGACCAAGTGTCGACGTTCTCCGTCAAGCAGAAATCACCAAACATGATCCGGAGATTGCCGGTAGTTTGATCAAGAACAGGATCATTGGCGTGCTCGGCCTGCCAGTCGATATCGAAACTGAGTCTGATCATTGTTCCAAGTTCCAAAATTTGAAGACCGCGTCATGAAACAGGTCGCCTGGCGGCAACGGATAGCCATGATAGCTGCCGACGGCATCGCGCTGGGCCTCCAGAACCGCTCCGTCGTCAGTTATCGCCCAGATGTTTTTGGGCCATCCGTCTACAAACTTCTCGCTAACTGCGCCACGCTTTAATCCCTTGCGAAGCAGTTCCTGAGCATCTTTCCTGCGAAAGATGCCTGCAGCATCACACAATGTCTTTCCGCGGCGCGCGCATGCCGGCGGATGCAGTTTGAAATCGCCAGGCGATTTCTTATGTTCGGGATTGCCAGACTAGACAACCTCATCGGCTAGCCAGTCAAGCTCTGGCTGCAAACGGACCCCGGGTGCAACAATTCGTCTTTTCGAATTGAATTTATTTCACCCGCCCAATTTATTGACCACGCTTATGCCAACAATGGAACGAAAGGCATTATTCACAAATTTAGTTGCCATGAGGCCAGCCGATCTTTTGAAATTCTACTTCGTCCCCAATACTTCGAGGGCCACGCGAATTCTTTGAATCAATGCCCGTCCAATCCATAAGTGGTAATCTAGGTCGAGCGGAATGGCAGGTCTAAATAAGCGGCGCGAGCTAAAATATTAACGATCTACATCCAGAGTACCACAAATTTAGGTTTTTTGCTGCCAGAGATCTGCTGGCTCGCTCCCTTTCAGGGCAAGGGCGCGGCTTTAGTTGCCGTGCGGCCACAAGCGGGCGTGAAAAAAGGCCGGGATCGATGCCATCGGCTGGGACATATTAAGATCGATCACGAAGGTGCCAATAAATAATCACCTACGCTCCCGCCACCGCCGTGCATGCTATGTGGCTGGCGGCAGTCAATCGGCGAATCGCCACAAGCACGGAACGCGATTGCCGGTGCGGTATCATGTCTTTTAAACGGCGGGGTGGTCGCGCCGCGACAATTTGTGTTTTAGTCCTGCGTACCATCGAAATTTAGGAAAGCGATGATCTTTGTCAATCGGCAGGCCTAGGA
>Ga0209543_1000414_pt1 | contig 56360 bp, 47 predicted proteins | sample MesohylFT_FD_187296 | JGI IMG/M metagenome (GOLD analysis project Ga0209543, IMG submission 187296) | Host-associated microbial community of the marine sponge Aplysina aerophoba from Gulf of Piran - sponge mesohyl, lysed by freeze-thaw... | ecosystem: Host-associated > Porifera > Sponge >...
TTCAAACCGGCGGTATTCGACTTCTGGTGGGTCTGTTTCATCAAAAGGTTCAAAGAGGTCTCGAATATCCTCATACAACTGCTTCTGATTGGCTTTGATGGGGAGGCAGTAATCTGCGTGCTGTGCCAGGATTTGTTGACAGAACTTGCGTTGGGTCAACAGGGCATCCGTGGTAATGACCAGCCCTGTGGCATCAAATGCTTTCAGGAGTTCGATGGAAACAGGGATTTCATTGGTTTTTTGACGCACCGCACATTCTGCGACAGGGATGCCTATCTCATGGCAGACCGCTGCGAGCAAATGTGTCCTGCGGGCATCCTCGGCATGACTGTTGCCTAAGGTTTTGCCATCTATCGCAAGTCCCTTCAAGTCAGATGTGCAAATGCGCAACCTTGCTAAAGTCTGTGTTGTCCACTGCGTGAGCGTCTTTTCTACAGCCGTGATGTCAAGACGCTGATAGAGATAATGAAACGTTGCTGCCGCCGGGGTTTGTTTCGCTGTGAACCCCAAGGCGTTTGGCAGATTTGGGTGGAGGCGCGCCCATTTGGCAATCTGTGTATAGCTACGTTGTCCACACAGGAGTCCGACAACTGTGAGTGCGAGCATCGAAACTAACGGGTGGCGGCGTCCTTTTTTCTTGCGTGGGTCTGGCACTTCTGCTAACATATCAAGTAAGTGGCAAGACGATGTGCTTGTCATGATTCACCTCAAAAACGTGGTAATTTTTAGGGTGAAGTATAGCAGAAGTCGCGTGAAAAGTCATGCGACTTCTGCTTTTCTAAAAGTATTAACACCTGTGAAAAATATGACACCAAAAACCTACAATTGAATGACCCTGAGCCTTTTTTGATAAACCTTGATTTTCTAATAGTGCTATGCTAAAATGCACTTAAAATTTACAGAGAGGACAGAACTCGTGCCAAAACTCATAATCATGCCACCACAGGACGCTGAATTACGCGAATGGTCTGAACGTCTTCAAAACGAATTGCCCGCATACACCATCGTTTTGCCAGAGACAGACGAGGCAGTGGCGGAACACCTTCCCGATGCAGATGCTGTCTACGGTTGGGTGTTGCCAGAGCAGTTGCCGTTGGCGAAAAACCTGCGATGGCTACAGAACCCTGCCGCAGGTCCTTTTCCGGGCTATTATTATCCGGCGTTGATTGAGCATCCCGTCGTTGCCTGTAACCCGCGTGGTATTTACAACGACCATATTGCACAGCATATCATGATGTTCGTGCTTGCGCTTTCTCGTGGACTGCCCTATTATATGGATGCACAACATGAAGGTATTTGGGAGAAAGATGCACGCAAAAGTGGATACATCGACCTCGCACAAGCGACGGCGTTAATCGTTGGTGTTGGCGGTATCGGACATGAAACCGCGCGACTCTGCGATCAATTCGGGATGAAGGTGATCGGTGTTGATCCGAGGTGGGAGTATGAAGTGCCTTTTGTAGAGAAGCACGAACCCGCAGAACTCGACACACTCCTTCCGCTCGCCGATTTTGTGATAACTACGACACCACATACACCTGAAACCGAGGGAATGTGGCACAAAGATCGCTTCGCGCTGATGAAACAGACGGCTTACTTCATTAACATCGGACGCGGTAAGACGACGAAACTCGCCGACCTTGTTGAGGCACTTGAGCAGGGGATTATCGCAGGATGCGGCTTAGATGTATTTGAAATTGAGCCTTTACCTGCTGAAAATCCGTTGTGGCATCTGCCCAATGTGTTGATAACACCACACATCGCTGTGAAAGATGCGGAGAACCTTCCGGCACGGCGGTTTGAGATTCTCTTGGAAAATGCGCGTCGGTTCGCCGAAGGCGCTCCATTGCAGAACGTCGTCAATAAAGCGGCGTGGTATTAAAAAGTTTTTAATTTATGGGCATCTGACTGCGCTCCATTACGCGCAGGTTCTTGATACGCAGTCCGTAACGAAGTGGAGGGCGGATATACGGGAAGGCTCTTGATAAACGAAATCCAGCTGACCGAACCGCAAGGAAAAATTAAAAATCAGCAACTTCTAAACGATGAACAGATTCGCCATTTCATTGTGAATGGATATGTCAACGTCACCGCTGACGTGCCGACACACATCCACGAGACTATCTACGATAAAACCGATGAACTCTTCGCAGGAGCGACGGATCTTCGAGGGGAGAGACAGTATAACCCGCTCAATAACATTTTACCGGTGGTGCCAGAACTTCAGGTAGTATTGGAGTCTCCAGAGGTGCGCGGCGCGCTCACCAGCATTTTGGGGAACGGATATGTCATGCACCCACATCGGCATTGCCACCCCAATTTTTTGGGAAGCACACCGACCAAGAAGGAAGATGGCGAAGAGCGGTTGATGATGCCGCTTCACAAAGATGGACACGCCGGCGGGAAGCGACCGCGACACCGAACGCCTCGCTGGGCGATTCTCTTCTATTATCCGCAACCTTGCCTCGCCGATCAGGGACCTACCTGTATCATTCCGGGGACGCAATACCTCCGAGAATTTATGCTGGATGGCGAACGTCAACGGCATGAGATACATGCAGAAGGTGGAAACGGGACGCGACTGCTTTCTGAGGGGTTCCTGAATCGCAATCTTGTCCCGATGTCCGGTGAACTCGGCACGGTGTGGATTATGCACTTCGATATGGTGCATTCGTTCCTGCAGAACTATATTCCTTTGAATCGCTACGGCATGAAATTCGTCTTTATGCGCACTGAGCAACCGACAGCACCTTCTTGGAACAGTGAGACCTCTATGTGGCAACCGCCTGAAGTCAACCATGTTCCTTACGATGCGGAGATCCTCTGGACGTATATCTGGAATTGGATGTCTGGCAAGACCGATCTATATGAAACCAACCGTCCAGATACCGCAGTCGATGTAGCATCAGCGGTTGCGGCATTGAAAACAGGCGATCCGAACGTCCGTATGAAAGCGGCGAACGAATTGGGTTTTTGGTGTAGTTTGCAAGCCAAAACTGGCTCTAAAAAAGTGCGAACGGATGCTGCAGAAGCTATTCCCGCGCTGATTGATGCCCTCGAAGATAGTTATGAACCTGTACGTCGGAACGCCATCTATGCTCTCGGGGCGATCGGTGAACCCGCTGTTAAACCGCTCGTTGGTGCACTTGATTCAAAAAAAGAGGCGTTTGATATGGAACCCATTCTCCATATCTGTGATGCGGCACACGGACTCGCGGCAACGGGTGCTTCGGAAACCGTGCCCGCGCTCATAGCGGCTTTGCAGGACGAACGCGAGCACGTACGCGCTTCAGCCGCGTATGCATTAGGCGAGATGGGGCCTGTCGCAGCAGAGGCAGTTGATGGACTTATTGCGTTATTAACGGATGAATCGGAAGAGGTGCGGCGGCATGCAACCTCGGCATTGGGTATGATTAAAGTGCCAGTGTTGAAGACAGTCCCCGCGTTGGTAGAGGTTCTGGAAGATCGCGAAGACACGGATTTAGCGTTCTTTGCGGCGCAGGCGTTGACGCGTATAGGGCCGGATGCAACGGAAGCTGTCCCCGCATTGCGGGAAGCATTGATGAGCGAGTCGGCTTATGTGCGTGGATTTTCTTCGGAGGCATTGGCTCGGATTGGCACTGCTGAAGCATTGCAGGCACTCGTGCCGTTTCTACGGACGGCGCGTTGGTTTAATTATGTCAAGAAGAGCATACCGGCTTTCAGCATTGCGTTGAAGGACGCAAAATCCGCACCGAGTGACGCGGATTCCCTCACGAAATTGATTCAAGAGTGGGCAGAACAGAAGGATATTCCGTTACCGAAGCCAGAGGCGATTTCACAGGATTCCGATACACAATTTCAGGTGACCTTCAGCGACGGCAGACAGGCGACTGCGCGCGTTGAGGGTGATGTGCTAAACCTTTATCGTAAAACGCGTGTGGAGGCTGGATTTAAGACATATCGTTAGGATGCTGAAATAAAATTAGATTCCTTTTTCCCGCTGGCAAGGTTTTAAACCTCGCCAGCAAAATTTTGCATCTATCAATTTTTTTCATCAATCGCGTCGTCTGTGTACGGAGATTCTGCTTGTGATGGGATCTCTATGACACCACCTTCCACACGTGAATCGTATATGGTTTTGCTGCCATCAGGGTGAATAATTGTTTTTCTGCCGTTGCTGTACCTTGTTTCCCCGGTGTACCTCAATACAGATCCGTCCATTGAGATTCCCAGTCTTTCGTATCGCTCTTTGTCCTTTTTCCACCTTTTTAAGTTTGCTTTTGTGGCATCTGACGGATAGAGGTATGCTTCAGTAGTGTAGAGTTCTATTGCCTCATCAATGTTAAACCCGATACCGCTGTAAAATTTTTGTTTGAGTCGGATATAGGTGCGAACTTCTGGAATATCCCCGAATTTCCTTATTAATGGATTGTGAGGACTTGGATTGTCTGGGTCATCCGTGAACGGATTAACGAGAACAAAATCTGGGGGAGGTAAGTTTTCTTTTGGCGGGGTGTCCGTCAATATAGGACCATCTGCAGGGATCCCCAGTCTTTCGTATCGTTTTTTGTCGGCTTTCAGGTCTTTTAACATCTCCTTTGCGGCAGGCGTGCGATAGAGGTGGACTTCTGCAGTATAGAGTTCTATTGCCTCATCAATGTTAAGTCCGATGCCGCGTCCGAGTTTTTGCTTGAGTCGGATGTAGGTACGAACTTCTGGAGTGTCCCCAAACTGCTTAATGAGTGGGTTGTGCGAACTGGGATTATCTGGATCGTCCTTAAACGGATCGAATCCGATAATCAAATCTTCTTTCGGTTTCTTTACCTTTGCGGATTGCTCTTGGGATAAACGGATATTTTTTCCATCTTCAGCGCGCGTTTCGGACACCTCAGTCTTGATATGTTTACTGGTACACCCTAAGAGGAGAAAACTGGAAAAAATACCGAACAGTGCTATGAGTGAAAGGGTGAAAGTCGGTTTCATTTTGATTCTCCTTTATTTTTATTTTTCAACATTTTCCTCGTCCTGCTGTAAATCAGTATATCACATTTCTGCATTTTAGGCGACAAGTTTCGGGTTGATTTTCTGTGCCAAATTTGCTAAAATAACAAAAGGACCTGTTCTTTCAAAACGCTTCTGTTTTCCCACAAGTAATTCAAAGTGCGTAGCTCGTAATGAAATTATGCCTTAAATGGCATAATTTGTCTTTGCTTTACATTTGGAGAGTGGATATAAGAAAGGCATGTCAAAATTATAGGGGGGGAACACCCCAGCAAAAACACCCACATTGTTTTACCCGCTTAACCGCTAAGGAATAATTAAAAAATCGTAAGGAAAATTAAAAAATGGATTGTATCTTTTGCTCCATTGTTGCTGGTGACATTCCAGCCGCCAAAGTGTATGAAGATGAGCATGTTTTCGCATTTATGGATATTGCCCCCGCGAACCCGGGACATACCCTCGTTATACCGAAACAGCACTATCGGAATATCTTTGATATGCCCACAGAAGTGGGGGGCAAGATCATGCAAGCCGCGATGCCACTCGCAAAAGCGATCCGGACGGCGTTGAATGCTGATGGGCTTAACCTTTTTCAGTCGAATGAAGCTGCGGGATTTCAGACCGTTTTCCATTTTCATCTCCACCTGATTCCCCGATGGGAAGGCGACCCGATTCGGTTACCGTGGCGACCAAGCGAAGGGGATATGGAGGAAATCGGCAACATTGCGGCAAAGATTCGAGAAGCTTTGTAGAACCGATCGGACACATAGGGCTTTGAACTTTTAATCATTAGTCAAAAGTGTAGAACAAAATACGTAGCTCGTAATGTAATGGAGAGCGGATATAAGAAAGGCATGCTAAAATGCAAACCTACAGTGTTTAACCGCAAGGAATAATTTAAAAATGAATATCTTGATTACCTCCGCTGGTTCTGAACTGGCGCGCAACGTAGCGAGAGCGTTAGCGGAAGAACACACGCTCCGCTTAACAGAGTTGTATCCTGTTGATGATGTTGAAGGAACGTTCGTGCAAAGCGAACTTGGACACGACGAGTCAACCAACGAACTGGTGCACGGCATGGATACCATCATTCACATCGCTGAAATACCGCCCAATCTCCTGGTTTCCGAAGCTGACCAACCGGACAATTACGCTATCGATTATCAGACGCGCTGCACTTATAACCTACTGATGGCGGCATCAGAAGAAGGCGTGAAACATGCCATTTACGCAAGCACGCTCCGCCTTTTTGAGCAACACGGTGAAGACTGGACGATTACTGAGAGTTGGAGGCCTCGTCCTTCTGTCGATAGTTTCGTGCTTTCGAAGCATCTTGGTGAGTTCACGTGTAGAGAATTTGGTCGCGAGGGCAAACTCAACGTGACGTGTCTTCGTCTCGGTAACCTCGTTACTGCTGATGTTGCAACAACCGCCGAACCGGATTCAATGTGGCTTGAGATGAACGATGCAGTCACCGCCTTTCAAGGAGCACTTGAATCGTCCGCGTCGTGGCGAATCTTTCACATCCAGTCAGAGTTCCCCGGCTCCCGTTTCTCGATAGGGAAAGCCAAGGGACACCTGAAGTTCGATCCGCAATTCGTGCCGTAGCGGACAGGTAACCTCGTCTGCCGTTCCTGAACTAAAATTGTTGCCCGTAGTGAAATTACGGAAGTTTGCAAGTGTATCTAAAGTTTCAAAAATACCTCTTTCAACTTCCGAACTTTGCAGATTTTAGAACACTTTACAACTTTCCACCCGACACGTAGCCTGCAACAACGGCGCAGGCGGATATACGTAAAGGAACTTTAAACCTGAAACCTACTTGACCGAACCGCAAGGAAAAATTAAAAAATGAAAGTTCTTATTTTAGGCGGCAACGGCTACCTCGGACCGCATGTTGTCAAGGCGTTGGAACCCTACTACACATTACGCGTCACAGACATCAACGACATTGAAACGAAACATGAGTCGATGCACATTGATGTCGGTTCGCTGGATCAAGTGATGCGAGCGGCTGAGGGGATGGATGCGATTCTCAATTGCTCCGTCCTGCGACACGATCGACAGTTGGCTTTTGACGTGAGTACACGTGGATGTTATAATACGATGCGTGCCGCTGTCGAACACGGTATCCGTCGCGTTATCAACACGGGACCACATTTCACTATCCAAGGAGATGACTATACCACCTACGATTATGAGATTAACCCGGATGTTCCACCACACACAAGCACCGGACTCTATCCGTTGACCAAAGGGTTAGGGCAGGAAATCTGTAAAGTCTTTACTGCGCATTACGACATCTATGTCCTCTGCTATTTGTTCCTCAGTTTTCGGGAGCACGAAGATCCAGCAGAAGGCACCGATCTCAATCCGTTTTCCGTCAGTTGGCGAGACGCAGGCGAAGCCTTCCGACTGGGTTTGGAGATTGATTTGGAAGACCTCCCATCACGCTGCGAGATTTTCAATATTTTCGCAGATTTACCGCATCAGCAATTCTCAAATGTCAAAACGAAACGCATCTTGGGTTTTACTCCACAAGATAACTTTGAGCGGATGTGGCATAAGGCGGAATAGAACATCAATACCCAATCTATCTGACCGAACCGCAGGGAAAATTAAAAAATGGACATTCGGCTTTTCGCACACCGAGGAGGCATGGGACGTGCCCCCGAAAACACCGTTGCTTCCTTCAGGCAGGCATTGGCGGACGGTGCTGATGGATATGAGTGTGATGTCTGTCTTACCCAAGATAAGCAACCTGTCCTTATTCACGTCGGCTTCAACCGATACAGTATTCGGGAAGCTACAGGGTGCTCCAGATCCCTGAATGATCTCACTTGGCAAGAGGTACAGCAACTCACGATGGAGGCGTCTACTGAACCTGTTGCCCACCTTGATGATGCACTCCGTTTCGCACGAGAACACCAAATGCCGTGCTTCGTTGAACCGAAGACGGACACACCAGAACTACTCCCAATCATCATAGAACGGATCCGCCACTTTGAGGTCGTTCATCTTGTCAATATTCTCACATTTTACTTCCGAAAGCATCTGCTCGTAGAGGCTAAACGTTTAGAGTCGAGGTTGCAGACAAGCGCGATTCTCATTAATCCAGCAGCGAACTTCCGCAAGGCAGCGACTGCGATTGATGTAGACCGCATCATCTTAGGTTGGAGCGGGATTAATCACTTCGGGCTTTATAACACGTTCACGCAGACTGTTTCGCGCCAAGTCAAGGAACTCCGGGCAAACGGTATTTTTGTGGATGCTGGATTTATTCAGACAGCGAAAGATGTTGCTTGGGCGGTCTCGCCGCAGAAAGCAGGGGGTGTTGATGGTTTGTGGGTGGACGATGTGCCTTACATCAGACGGTGTCTCCAAGAGATTTAGTGCTATTCGATCCATTGCATTGTTTCTCGGAGTTGTTCCTTTGCTTTCGCGTAATCTCGGCGAGTTTGATAAAAGACACGTTGTGCCTCTGTAAATTGCGCTTGTGTTTGAAACGCATCGTTATAAGTCATGTTTTGATACCCCGGTATTTCAACCGTGACTTCATCAAGCACGCGTTCTATTGTTCGTAACCTTTGCTCAAAAATTCTCACGCGTGTTTCTTCGATCTCCGCCCGTTCTTTTGCATTTGCCACCTCACGATAGGCACGTCGCACCTCTACACGGATTGACTTCGTTATTTCGATGTACTCCAACTGAAGCCTCTCAAGTTCCGCGAGTTCTCGGGAGCGGAGGTTCTTCGTCCTGTTTCCATCGTAGAGGGGAATGTTGAAGTTGAAACGCAGTTCCCAGCCATCTTGTGTTCGCGGATTTGTTTGAAAAATGCTTGACCTGTCTCGCTCGCGGTCGAGTATCACCGGATCGTAGAATGCCTTTGCGTCCCACGTCTGTCCCCTGGCACCTGCACTGGGTTGATGTTGTTCCAGCAGCACATGGAGATCCTTGTAGCGTGCTTCAGCAGAAAGTTCAGGAAATCGGTTCCAGATTGTCTCTGCGGCGAGACGTTCTTGACGGACCATATCGCCTTGTAAATCGCGTAAATCAAGGTTGTTTGCGAGTGCGAGTTCAACGGCAGTTTCTAAGGTCATATCGTCGTCAGGAAGCGGTTGTGAGAGAGAGACTTGTGCCAGCGGATCGAGTCCGATGAGACTGATAAGTTCAGCAGTGTCTACATCAAGCCGACGTTGAAGTTCGTTAAGCGCAAGCTGCTGTTCTGAGAGTTCAAGTTCTGTATTGAGGCGACTGAGGAAAGGGATCCGTTTCTCTGCGTGCTTGATTTGTGTGCCTTTGAGTTTTTTATTCAGTTCCACCTCAATCGCACGCCGTTCCTGAATCTCTTCTTGTGTGAGGATGATATTGTGCCAGAGGTTCCGAACGGCGTGAACACTTTCTTTCCTTGCGCGTTCATATTCAATCTCTGCCTTGCGGACATCCTCCTGTGCGGCATCAAGGCTCTCAGGGATTTCGCCGAATTGGGCGAGGAGCATACTTGCCTGGGCACGAGTGAGGTAGTCTCTTTCATCGATATCGCCGTCTTTTTGGCGTTGGTATTCGCCGGTGAGACCCACCTGTGGTAGATAAATAGCTTTGGACACCCGGAGGTTTGCCCTGGCGCGTTCCACGACTTTTTCCGCCTTTTTCACCGCTTCGTTGTTCTGTAGCGCGAGTTCGATGGCGCGTGCGGGTTGCAGTAAGACAAGTCGCTGGGCTGAAACGGTACCCCCAATAGCAAAAAATAGACAGACTGCTAATAGTTTTGTTAACCTCTTGTTCACTACTATCTCCATTTTAATAGTTATCGGTTATCGGTTACAAGAGGGATTGTTAACCGAGGGGAAACGCCCAAGCAAAAACACCTCTTAACCGAGAACCGAACCGAGAACCGAAAACCATCTCTAACGTCGACTGATACGGATTGTGACGATAACAATCCCAATCATCAGGAGTATCAACGCACCGAACAGCAAGGTCGTCACCGACATTTGTGTCTGTGACTCGACTTGCACCGTGATCGAACGATCGCGTGCCTCAAACTTACGGTTATCAACCGTGACTTCCGCATTCAACTTCGCTTGATATTCTCCCACGCCGATGTCCGTAGGTGGACTCAACGTCAATTGGATCTCCTTCTCTTCGTTCCGTTCCAAGGCACCAATGACTTCAGGGATAACTGTGTATTTCCAATCCGTATTGACATCGACAAGCATACGAATGTCAACGAGGTCGCGAGTACCGATGTTCTTTAGCGTTGCTGTCATGCTGACGTCTTCGCCTATCTTGATCGTTTGGAATGCGTTCGGCACAAATACCTCAATTTCTGGCACACCCTTTGGAATCAGCTCAAACCGCTCGACACCGCCTTGTATATTCGCAATCCTATCAGCAGGTAAATCCAATCGATTGTTGACACCGCTGAGTTCAGTTGCCTCTGCTTCATCAAGCACAGCGACGTGGAACTCAAGTGTGCTGTCGAGATAGGAGGCGTCCAATTCCTCCGGCAAATAAACAATCAACGACAAATTCCGCTTTGACTGTTCCTGCGTAAACTTTACCTGAGACTGCCGGGATTTGGTCTCTGGGTCTTGAAATTCAAAGGAAAGGCGGTTCAGCAGGTTAATAACACGGAGTTGGAATGTATTCTCCGTTTCTGCCAACCGATCGAGCGTCAGATCGTAGGTGACGCTGCTTCCCAAGTTCCCTTCCTGTGAGAAGCGGAGTGAGCTGACATTGACCACATCGAGTGCGGATTCTTTTTGCAGATAGATGAGCCGCGTATCGGGCTCGTCAAGTTCGGGATAGTCTAACGATACCTTCAGACTCTCGACATCCTTCTGGAGTTGGAACGTCAATTCCGCGGTTTCATTGTAACCGAGCACCGGTATTTTTTCTTCATAGGGTTTGACGATATTCGTGTCATCGACAACGTCGAGTAAAGAGACATAAATTCCGCGGATCTCATTTGCCGCTGCAATCTCCTCAGGGGCCGCGTTGACGGGCATTGCCTCGGTCGTAGATGTGTTTTTCAGTTGAATCGTCACCATCATTTGGTTGTCGATGCGAAACTTCTTCGCACTCAGGATAGAGATGTAGCGCGTGTCCTCCTCAAGATGAATCTTGTAGGAAATATCCTTATCAAGGTATTTGAGATTAACGGTGAGGTTATCCACATTCCGCCGCAGTTCAAAGTCGAGGGTTTTCTCCTGTCCATCTTTCAGTGTCGGAATGCGGGGTTCATAAGGATAGCCGATGATAGATTCGGTGTCGTCTTTAATAGAGACGTAGACGTTATTGATTTCTTGTGCGGTGTTGGTACCTGTTTCTTCTGTTTCGCCTTCCAAGGCACCGTAGGTAAGGACAACTTCTAAACGCCTCCGATCCCCCTCCTTATAACGTCTCGCTGATACGACCGAGATATACGGATCCTCTTGTTTGAGGTGGATGTTTTTCTGCTCCTCACGTCCCGAGTACTTCAACTCTACGACGACATCCCGCACATTCTCTTTTATGAGTTCAAACTCCAAAGTGACAGATTCACCCTCTTTAAGCGTCTCAATGCGTCGTTCATAAGGTTCAGTGATGGTTGCTCCGCTTGCGCCAAAACCTTCCTGTTCTTTAATCTCGACGAAGATGTCGTCAATCTGCGCACTGATGATAATGTCGCGTCCGAGCACTTTCGAGCTTTCAATGAGTTTGACGGGAGATGAACTATTCCGCAAAGTGATTGAGAACAACTCCCGACCATCGACGGATTCATAGAGTCTTGTCGTTTCAACGGTGATATGCCACTCATCTTTCAGTGAATCAAGTTCCGTCTGTTGGAGCGTCAGTTTTGCCTGTTCATATTCATCGACGGCACGTTCGTAAGCCTCCTCTGCTGTGTTCACTTCGGAGACGGTAACGATGTTATTTTCCTCCATCATCATCGCTTTGAGATTTTCGAGATCCACCCGTTTCTTGTTCATCAGTTTTTCTGCCAATTCCATCTTCAGGCGATCGATTTCTATCAGGATTTGACGGTTCTGTTCCTCTTTGGTTTTCGGACTGTTATCAGGAATAGGTGGGGTCTCTTCCGACTCTGCTGCCGGTAAAACCCGTATCGGCGGCGTGTCGATCTGTCCGGGATTCGCGATCTCTTCCGACTCTGCTGCCGGTAAAACGGGCAACACTATCCCTATCGCGCCAGTGAAGACCAGCACGAGTGCCAAAGACTGGAAAACTGGAAGATTGGAGAATTGGAAGCGTGTTTCTTCCTTGCTTTCTTCCAACCGGTTTCCGTTCTTCCATCTTTTTTTCCATCCTTCCATATTTTTTACCCTTCTATTTTTCACACAGTTGTGTCTTCTTCGGGTTCATATCCAGCGACGTAATGCAGATATAATGCCTCGAGATCTTCTTTTAGAATCTCCTCACGCGTTAACTCCCGTTCAAGGTTGCCTTCCACGAGAATCCCGATCCTGTCGGCGATTTCCTTCGCGCGGAAGATATCGTGCGTGGACATGAAGATGGCTTTGCCTTCCCCTTTTAACTCACGCAGCAGATTCAGGAAATCGGCACCGCCTTTCGGATCCAAGCCTGATGTCGGTTCATCAAGCAGAACGGCTTGCGCGTTTTTCATGATCGCAATCGCGATGCCCAAGCGTTGACGCATTCCTTTGGAGAATGTCTTGACACGCCGCGTAAAGGCTTCCTCCGGTAAACCGACACGTCCAAGCGTGGCATCGAGTTCCTCGTTTGATACCTTTTTGCGTCCACCGAGCTTTGCGAAGAAAGAGAGGTTTTGCCGTGCTGTAAAGTTGCGATAGAGTTCGACGTTCTCCGAGACGTAAGCGAGATGCTTCTTCGCCTCCAGCGGGAACTTCGGGATCTCAATGTCACCTATCAATGCGGTGCCGCTTGTGGGTTCAATGAAGTTCAGGAGCATGGAGATGGTCGTGCTTTTCCCGGCACCATTCGCACCGAGGACGACATAGATTTCACCGTCCTCCACTTTCATGTTCAATTTGTTGACGGCTAAAACACTTTCATTGTAAACTTTAGTAAGCTCACGGGTTTCTAACATTGCTGTTCTCCTATCGTTGATTTACTTCTAAATCTATGATACCGAAAAAAATTTAAGCCGATTTCAAGGAAGTCCCTTATGCCACTGTCTTTACGATGGATGCTCACCTCAGTCTTTGAATGTCCACGGTTGTAGTCTGCGTTCAATGCTTGCATAAGTTCACGTGCGTTTGGGGAGCCAGTATACTTTTTGTGATCGGGGGATGCTGACCAGTCAAATTCAATATGTTCACGCAACCAGATATTCGATGTTTCGCTTTCAAAAATATATCTCTGTATGTGCGAATAGGCAGTACAACCGCTCAGAAAAATAGCGAGTCCCAAAATTGTGAGGAGTGGAAGTCTGAATAGAACGTCTACGCTGTAAGGATTACTTTTCATTTTTGGCATCTCCTTTATTCTTTTAACCTGAGAGGGATTGTATCCATTCATTCTATTTTTCATGTCGAGCCATCAAAAGGGATTTGCTTATATCATAGTGACGCAATTTAGGGGTAAAAAGGTTGCATAATTTTACTTCGTTTCGCGCGTGCCTTTGTACACACTATCTACGCAGAGAAGTTTCCCAAATCGGCCCACTCAGATCGGAATGGCAAGTGGCGGTTCAATCCGGGGCCTGTTATTGTTTTGAAAGCGTATTAGACAATCACTACCCTCTTAATAATTAAAGAGGTGGGTCAAGAGCAGAAAGGGTGCATAATATAAAAAATTCAGCTTTCACCTTGGATTTCATCAGGTTGAAGGTTAACATCTAAAGCCTCGGCTCTCACTATTCCACTGGGTTCCCAATGTGAATGTCTCTGTGAGATACGGTTTTGAGTGTCACATTATACTGACGCGGCACTGTCACACGGGCTTCAATCGTCAGCCACTTCAATCCTTCTTCCCAATGTTCCCGCCCACGGTGGAATCTTGCTTCAATTCGGACATCTGATCGGTTCTCTGAATGGTTGTTTTCAAGTGTAAGTTCTAAATCTTTGAGCATTTCTCGGATCCATTTAATTGACTTCGGTTTAAATATTAATCCCTTTGATGTCCACCTCTTTTCGAGATCTATATGAACACGAGGTTGATCTGTGGCTTCGATATGAATCGTGTCGAACGCCGCGTCGACTGTTAGATGTAAGTGTCCATTAGGGTCAACAGTATCGTGACTCATGCTTTCCGATTGTGAGATTTCCATTTCACTTATCGTTAGGCTAAGGATGATCAGTAGTAGAAACAGGAGAGACACAAAAGCGACTAATTTCTTAGATTTTGTCATCTGGACTCCTTTCATTTGTGTTGGGTTCACCAATTTTGCGGTTGTGTTGTCATTTCCGCACGGATATTCCCCATAGCGGCTGTTAGGTTAACACGACTTTGACACCCTTTGAGGGTAATCTCCCCGTTCACACCGGTTTCCCCCAAACTTCACCTTGGATTTCACCGAGATGGAGGTTACCAGCTAAAGCCTCGACTTTTACTGTCCCGACCAAGTCGCCAACGTGAATATCTCCATGAGATGCGGTTTTGAGCGTGACATTATACTGACGCGGGACTGTCACTCGAATTTCAACCGTCAGCCACTTCAGTGCCTCTTGCCAATATTCCTGTCCACGGTTGAATTTTCCCTCAATTCGGATATTCGATGGGGTATCTGGATCGTCGCATTCAATCGTGATTTCAAAGTCTTCAAGCAATTCAGCAGCTCGTTTCCCTAACTTCGGTTTCAATATCCCACTTTTTGATTTCCATTCTTTTCTGGTGGCGATATCGACATAATTACGATCTGTGGTTTCTATAATGATCTCACCGAACTCTATGTCAACTGCTAAATGCCCTTCAGGATTAACGGTATATCTATCTTGTGTCGTGTGTGAGTTGACCAATACGCTCATGACGGGGAGAAGGACAAGCAATGATAGAAACAGGAGAGGAAAGATCACAAAAGCGACTAACTTCTTAGATTTTGTCATTGAGCTCCTTTTATTCGCATCTGGTTTACCAAAGGGGAACCGAATGTTATTCGGCACCCGAATCAACAGATTTGACTTCATACCTCTTTAATTCAAGAGTTTTGACCGTGGTTGAAACCTTAAATAGAGGGAGTGGAGGCGGAGGAATAGTTTTCAGAACGGTATCCTCCCTTTTTTGGTGAAATTTGACGATTCTGACGTTGGGTGCTACCCACAGCGTCGTAACGGATTCGCCGGGCGGATTTGGTGCCTGGTCAGAAGGAGATGTTTCCACTTTTGTCTCCGTCTGGTATTCAATCTTCAAACAGTTTTCAAAAGTGCCGGCAGGTGTCTCGACATTTTCCGTGCCTAACACCTTGCCTGTTTCAACAATAGTAAGGTCAAATATGATTTCTTCAGGAGTTTGTGGTGGATCAGATCGCATCGTAATTTTGGCTGTTATCTGCATTGCCTCCCACGCTTTGTTGAAAGGGATAGACGTTGGAAGTACATAGAAAGAGTCTTCTGTCTCTGCTTCGATATCGTAGAGGAGATCAAATCCTTCCATAAGCACCAGGAGGGTTGTCCTGAAGATTTCCATCTCTTTGTTAAGGCGTGCCTTGACTGCTTTCTGTGTCTCATCCCCGACCAAGAAAGTAACCCGCTCTTCACCAATCTGGTAGAAATTCGGATGGATGTGATAGTCATAATCTATCCAATTCTCCAAAGTGGGTTCATAGGTGAAACCACTATACATTTCACCTTCAATTTCTTTTTTCTCTACAGCCGACCGTGTTAATTCATTTCCATCCTGATCCTCGTAAACCCAGTAGCTCCCAGGCACGTGTGGGAAATAGATATCTTTCCTTTCCTGCCCTAACAGTGTAGCATTGGAGCCAAAAATGAGCAATAGACTCAAAACGACACAAGATCTTTTCAACATGATAGATTCCTTTCTGTTCGTAAGAATGATTTGTGATAACGACCCTCAATGAGAGGGGTTGTTATCTTCATATCAGTGATAGGTTGTTGATAATTCGGGATTACAAATCCCTTCCACACTCTCAGTGTGAGACATGGGCATTTATACCTCTGAACGTAAAAAAATAAGAAATGCCCCCGAAAAAAATACGCCAAGTAGTAGAACGAGTAGCAGCAGATCCAAAGTCGCGGTGTTGAGCGTATCGCTGAAGGCGATCTTATCCTCAAATTTCGGAATCGCCTCACTTGAGAACGGCTTCTCGGACATACCCTCAGGGATGCCGATAAGGTGGCGACTTTCGGTGTCTGCTCTATCGGTGTCGACGATGAATTGTCGAAATTGTTTTGTGTAATCATGGACATGTTCTAAGTATTGCAGGTGGCGATTGAAACCGGTGCCAGCCATCGATTCAAGGGCGTATTGAACAATCGCCGCTGGTGAAAACCGGGTCACCCCCCGTGCGCGTTGGACCTGTGCGATTTGTGCCTCTAAATACTGGCGGTTGAAACGTTCTCGGGTTTCTACATCTCTATTGACGAGTTCCGCCTTGAGTGCCAGTTCTTCATCACCTTCGGTTTCGTACGCTGCCATGAACTTTTCTGCGGCGGCTCTGGCAGTTTCAGGTGACGTTTCAAAAAGTTTCTGAAGATCACTGAGACTGAGAAGGTTAGGGTTCTTTTTTTCTTTCATAGCGTTCAATCGGTCATTATAGTCTGTGTCAATCTGCTTAAGGGCGGCATCTCTTGCGGCATGAAATTGATCGATCGTTTGGAGGGGTGGCATCCATTTTGTGGAGAGGGTGCCGAGGGTCGATGGCATAAAAACCACAGTGGCTACCCAAATCAGTAGCAAAATGACCAGACTCACCCGAGGCTCTCGTGTGCCAGCGGAGATCATCAGTCCCAATCCAACAAAGATACCGGCGTAACTGAAAGCAATTAGCAGAATCAACCCTAAACGTCCCCAATCGGTTGCGCTCAGTTGTGTCCAGTTGTCGACAGAGATCACCGTTAAATTTAGCAACACCGCAAAAACGAAAGGAATGAGGACGGTTATTAAGGTGCCGAGGAATTTACCGATTAACAGAACCGGGCGCGAAATCGGATTCGCTAGACACAATCGCAAGGTTCCTTGCTGTCGTTCGCCAGAGAGCGCGTCGAAGGTGAACAAAAGGGGAATGAAGGAGAGCAGGTAGGTGATAATGAATACCCAATCTATCTGTGTTGCCTGCGGACGGAGATCTTTCGCATCTGGATTCGCGGATCCATAACTCAGCCACCAGTTGCTTTTTGCCTTCCACCCTGGACCGCTTTTGGACCAAGACCCCTCGTTCGATATACGTCCCGGCAGATAAGCATTGCCGCCATCCGCGATAAAAGCAAGCGAAGATGGACGTTTGTAAAGTTGACCGGGGCCCTTTTGCGCTAAGGTATATAAATCCGCCCGGGATTTCAACGTATTGAGGGAACCCGTAACATTCTCGGAATAATCACGGACCCTTTCCGGGTGCGTCCGAAGATGCACCACGGCGTTGGTAACCATTAAGATGGAGAGTATCACAACGGTTAGAATGAAACGTAGACTGTTGATGTGGTCAAAGAGCTCTCGTTTAATGATATGCCAAATCATATTTTTAATTTTCCTTGCGGTTCGGTCAGGGCAGCTGTGGAAGTAACGGTTCCCTCCGTATACCCAGCCCGCCCGTTGGTTGGGCTTACAGTCTCTAACTAATGCGTGTAGCGGACACAATAAGAAAACACGTTCACTTGAATACTTTGATAGCGCGCAAGCAACATTTAGACTTCAAGTTTGGTGAATATCAGAAATGTCACCGTGAACATAACCAGGTTGATGAGCAAAAGCAAAAACAGTTCTGGTAGTGCCCGTGTTGCGTTTTCCAAGACATCTGCTCTTGCGAAGCGGAACTGGGGTAAATCCCACCAGTCTACTGCGCCTTTGTCAGAGGCGAACCATTGCCGACTGCCGAACGCATCTTTATCATGGAAATAGTCAATGAGGGTGCGCCGGTAACCTTGGACGGCTTGGACGAAATCAGACATACCGTCGAGATCGGTGCCTGCCCACGCCGCAGTTGCAAACGTGTAGAGACTTGCAGGACTGAGTTTCATCAGGCGTTCATGCCATATCGCTCTCCGGAGAGCGGTCCGGTCCAAAGTCTGTTTTCGGACTAAAGCGATTTGTTCTGCCGAGCGGATGTACAAGGCTCCCATGGTCGCATGATACTTTTGAACATGTGGCACGAGGGGATCTGGTTGGTTTGCCAATTTCATATCGATTCCATACCGTCTGCTTAAGTGGCCTCCCGACGAAAAACTATTTGACTGCGTGGTATTTAGGTTGAACTTTTGGGGCTCACCTTCAAGTGGACTGTTTGCTAAAAATCGATCTTCCTCTCTATCAACCTCTTCCCAAATCTGCTCAATCTGTTGATCTGCTGATGAATGTATAGCGCGTGTATTACCAACGGGCGTGATAGCAAACCGGCTCCAGTTTGGATAGACGAGTACCAAAGCTACCCACAGAAACATACAGAGCATCAGGGATGTGGCAGTGCGGCGTGTTGCTGTAGAAATCAACAGTCCAATCAGGTAAAATACGGACAAGTAGATGCTGGTCGTTAAAATTATCCCACCAATCCGGAGAAAATCCGCGCCATCCAATTGGATCGAACCGACGGTGGATAACAGGATCAGGACCATCAGGAGACTCATCAGCACTGGGAGCAGCAGGCAAACCATCGCTCCAATATATTTCGCAAGCAAAATTGTCCCGCGCCTCACTGGGTGGGAGATAACCAGGCGCAGGGTGCCGTTTTCCCAATCTCCTGCGATTGCATCGTAAGCGAAGAGCAGTGCCATCAGGCTCAAGACGACTTGAAAAATGAGGACGAGATCGATCTTAGAAAAAAGGTTAAGAAACGTGTTATCGAGACTTCGCGCCGAGCCATCTGAAATCATTGGGACGGAACCGTGGTAAATTTCAAAGGTGCTTCCAAGCCGTTTATCCAATCCCGCACTAAAGAGACTTAAGGGGTTCGGCGGACGTTCAACGGACAGTTTTAAAGTTGAGTAGGTTTTCGCCTCCTGAACTTTCTGGCGATGCGTATTTTCTTGCTGGCTGTATCTCCCCAATCGACGCTCGTAATCTTCAAGGAGGACGATGGCATTCGCGACAACGAGAAGAAGCGTAATCACAACAGCAGCAAGAAAGCGGGCACTCATCAGATGCGATAGGAGTTCTTGACGGATAACATTTCGGAACATGGTATCTCCTTAAAAGTTTAGAGATATTATACCCCTTCATTCTATTTTTTTAGGTCGAGCCATCAAACGACATTTTGACTTATATCATAGCGTCGCGTTTTAAAGGCAGAAAGGTTGCATAATTTAAAAAAATAATGAAGAATCTGAATTTCGATTTAAAAATTGCGGGTTTTAGGGATTTGTCTATTAGAGACGCTTGAGATGAAAAGGATAGTAAAAACTACGTGGGATAGGAAAATGGGCGGATTTTTCTGGCTGTAATCTGCGCGGTGCGGGAGTTGAATTAAATGTCGGAACGGAAAAATTTCAGGAAAGCCGCGGTGGTCAACATGACTGCGAAGAAACAGAGCAGCAGCACGTCCACGGCTGATTGGCGGAAGGTCTCTTCTAAGGTTATTATTTCCAAAGGTGGTGGCTGTGTAATTTTAACAATATCAGTTGCTGGGTTCCACATTCTTGCGGAGGCATGATCTACAATTTTACTGAACAGATCCCTATAGAGTTCATTATAGTAACGCTCACCTGCTTGAAAGTAATTATGCCTTTGTCGCTTCCCTGTCTGTGTCAGGTTCGTGGCGAGATAGATGAGCGAAGATGTAGGCGTGATTCGGGAAAGCGTCTCACCTACCTGTTCTTGTCGTTCTATTTCACGTTTGTAATCCCGATCAAGTTTGTTAGCCTGATCTTGAAATTTCTGTCGGTATTCTTCTTCAAAGGGTTTCATGCGTTCATCAATTTCGTTCGCAACCTCCCCAGCTATTATTCTCATCCCGCGCTCATTCGCCGGGGTTTCCATAACAATTTTCTTTTTTTGCTCTGACAGTTCCGCATCAAAATTGTCTCGCATGGCCGTCTTTTCCATATAGACGCTCTGCGAAGTTCGTGTTGGGGCGATAACCTTTGCTGCGAGAAAACCGACACGTGGTGTAATTAGCACGGCAAACACCCAGACAGTGAAAGTCACGATAAGGGCTGTTTTGGCACTGTCCAAGTAGGTAGAAATCACCGTCCCTATTGCAAAAAACACCCCGATGTAGAGGAGCGAGATGACCGTCAGACCGAGGACTCGTGGAAAAATTTCTGACTCGCCAAGAGGAAACCCTTGCCAGACAAGTAGAAGTAAGCCGAATAGAAACGACACCAGAAAGGGAACAACAAACACAAGGTAGCCACCGATTAACTTACTCCATAAAAAGAGATCACGCGGCACAGCGTTTGATAGGGTAATCCGAATCGTACCCGCTTCTCGCTCACCAGCAACGGCATCAAATGTGAACAGGAGCGCAAGCAGACTGAAGACAGTACCTACCACAAATAGAAAGTCGAGATGTCCTAAAAGCTGAGAGAGCGGAGCTGAAAACGTAGAGGGCGGTCCCTGTGTAATCCCATTGCGCGTCATCCCAAGGTAGCTGGGGAGTGAGTCTCCTAATCCCCTCGCGAACACGCTCAAAGGTGTCGGTTCAAGAAAAAGTTTAGAAACTTCAATTTCTGGTTCCAGCGGCATCTTAGGGTTTACTGTCTTCTCTTCAATATTTGCCAGTTTAACCGCTTCTTGGTAATCCACCAAGTCTTGACGATAGCTTCGATAATTAATAGAAAGTGTGAGCGGAATGAGCAGGAGACACATCAAAAGGAGCGCGACAAACCGAACGCTGAGAACATGATGCATCATCTCTTTCTGAATGAGCGTTAGAAGCATATTTTTACCTGATACCATCATATTCACCCAATAGTCGCTGGGTTTCGGGAGAGAGTTGTGAGGCTATAGGTTTGGATACCGTAGCGCGTGTGTCTTGAAGTTTTACCGCCAAACTACCGAGATCTTTGAGTTCATCCTGACGAAACAGAAACTGATTTCTATCAGCAAAAGTGACTGAAGTCAGGCTCAATAGGATAGCAATCAGAAGCGTTAGGGTTGTATGTAGTAGGAGGAATCTGGGGGTGTGCGTCTTTAATCTTAGGGTTGTGTTTAGCATATGCAAAATCTCCTATTCATCGGGATATTGTGAAGGTCAATTTCTGCATTTGCTTGTTTGCACACTCCTTCTCCAGAAAAGTTCCTGAAAAATTATGGTGTCACATGTCTAAAAGTTCAGCCTTATATTCCTCAACAATTGCCTCTAAAATAGACTCAGGAATATCTTCTAACTGCGACGCTAATTCCTCTTCAACGTTAACCATTAGGCTGTGGTCAAATGTTTCGCGTTCGGCGCAGGGATCGAAGTATTCACCGTGTGCTTCCAGTGAAACCGCCAAGCGTGCTGGGGTCAGGCCCTCAGAGATACCGTGCAGACTCCATGCTGTCCCTCGGTAGCCTTTCTCATAATCGGCACCGAGATATTCCTGTAGGATTTTCTCCCTTTCGGTGCCTTGTGCCCCGCTATTTTCAAGTTCTTCCGATGCCGCGATCGCACGCGGATCCAGTTCCACTTGAAAGGTTGTTGATGCGTCTGCCGCTGGAACAGGATAAATTTTGTAGATTTCCATTTTTTACTCCCTTTTCTGTTGTTCGATCCCTGAAAGGTAAGTGCATCCCAGCTTAGAAATTATGATACAAATAGTTGAATATAATTTCACACTTGTTTTTTTACGGAGGAGCTGCATATTGCCTCTCAGGAACCCACGTCCCGCCTGCGATGAGAAAAACCTCCGTGAAAACTACAATATTCTTCCCCGCACACGCTAAAAAAGTCCGATACAAGTACCTCCCCACCCACTCTGAAGTTTCAGAGTAAGCATCTCAGAAATCTTCTATCGAAACTGTTCAAAACCCAATACCTATCTAAGTTTGCAGCCTTTTTAAAATCCAGCATCTTTCAGATTTTACTCTGAATACTCTGAAACTCGCCGCATTTTCGCTCCGTGGTTGCATCCCGACTGACCGCTAATTGTGGAGTGCTGATGTTTGACAAATTGTGCCATGACTGACAGCCGACAACGGAATGCTTCTGTATGTAGTAAGTGTTAGAAATCTGAGAGTTGCCTCAAAAAAAGGCGGTCTAACGGATTAGAGCCGCCCGATTTCTTTATGCCATTATCATGGGACAAGGCACACGGACCTCGTCCTACAAAGAGATATTCTCTAAACCACTGAAGAGAGTCCACCATCAATATTAATAGCCGTGCCTGTGATAAACGATGCGCACTCCGAAACAAGGAACGCGACGAGGTTACCCACCTCGTTCGGTTCACCTAAACGTCCGAGTGGATGCTCAGCACCCCGTTCTTCCCAATATTCCTCAAGTGTGCCCGGTGACCCTGCCGCTTTCCATGCGCGTTCCCCTTGGGCACTCTTAATCGAGGTCAGGCAGACCGTGTTAACCAAGATTTTGTGAGATAGAAGTTCTTTAGAAAGTGCCTTTGTCAAAGCGATACCTGCTGCTCGGCTTACTGAAGTCGGACAGGAACCCGCGCTGGGCTGTTTACCGCCCGGATGCGTGATGTTGATAATCCTACCGCTGCCGTTGCTTTTCATGTGCGGGATCACTAACCTCGCACAGCGGATAGCCCCCATTAACTTAAGGTCGAGGTCATCGTACCACGCTTCGTCGCTCATGGTTTCAAAGTCACCACCTGCTGAACGTCCTGCGTTATTGATTAAAATATCAATCTTTCCGTAATGGCTTGCGGTGTGTGCAATAAAATTCTCCAACGTCTCCGGTTTCGTTACGTCTGCGGAGGTTGCGAGGACTTCGCCGCCTGTTTGCGTCCGAATTTCCTCGGCGGCGTTCGCTAAAACATCTTCACGTCTCCCACAAATAGAGACTTTCGCGCCCTCTTCACACAAACGGAGCGCAATACCTTTACCGATCCCTTCACTACCACCAGTAATAACAGCAACTTTTCCAGTTAATCCGAGTTCCATATTTTTAACCTATTGAATCTGGTCCGTGCCTCCGTTGTCGGCACGGATATAAAATTGGTGAAAATCCTGTTTTAGGTTATAAATGTTTTTTTAAGACCCTGAATCTATCTTGACAACGGAAAGGTAGTTCAGAAGTGATCGTTAAAAAACCCGACACGAAAACTATTGTATTAGCGAAAAAATTGCCTCCGGGACCGCCTTTAGCACGTCGCTTGCGATGAGACCCTGCATCCCTGATGTCTCGGCGGCGATGTCTCCCGCTGACCCATGTAGATAAACCCCAAGCGTAGCTGCGTTTTCACTCGGTATGCCTTGTGCCATTAAGCCCGATATTATACCTGTCAGCACATCGCCCATACCTCCTGTTGCCATGCCTGGGTTTCCCGTTGAATTTACCCATAGATTGCCGTTTGGGGCACTGGTAACGGTGGGTGCCCCTTTAAATACAAGTGTTACGCCGTGTTCACTTGCAAACTGCTGGGCGGTGCCAATCCTATCTTTTTCTAATGTAGGAACTGCTGTGTTCGTTAACCGTGCCATCTCGCCGGGATGTGGTGTGAGCACCGTCTCGCTGTCGAGCAATGAGATGATTTCTCTATCTTGCGAGAGAGCATTCAACCCATCCGCGTCGATAACTATCCGTAAGTCGAGTCCTCGTTCCCGATTTTCGCGTATCAATTGATGGACGAGTGACACTGTTTCGGGGTGTTGGGAAAGCCCTGGACCAATGGCAAGTATTGATTTCGTTTTTTCTGCAAATTCGAGGATAGTTGAGGTTGCGGATACTGCTAAGCTGCCAGTATCCGTTTCTGGTAACGGTAGGGTCATCACCTCAGGTAATAGACCCTCTAAAATTGGGTTGAGGTGTTTCGGTGTTGCAAGTGTCACCAACCCCGCCCCCGCGCGCAGAGCCGCTTCGCTTGCGAGTGCAGCTGCTCCTGTCATGCCTGTCGAACCTGCAACGACGAGGACTCGTCCATAACTCCCTTTGTGAGAGGATAACGGACGCGGTGGCATCCATTGTGCCGCTTGTGTTGCTGATGTCCAATTTACCTTGATGTCTTGTGCGTCTACAACCTGTTCTGGAAAACCGATGTCAATAACTTCGAGTTTCCCGGCAAGTTCGGCACCCGGATGCATCAGCAGACCTCTTTTGGGCAAACCTATCGTTACCGTTCGCTCCGCTCGAACACAAGGACCTAATGAATGTCCCGTGTCTGCATCTAAACCGGAGGGTAGGTCAACGGAAAGGATAGGTATGGGAAGCCTATTGATAGCGTTGATTACGGTGGCGATTGGGTCGCGCACGGTTCCACGCAGTCCTGTGCCGAAGATCGCATCTACAAAGAGTTCACAGTTCGCTATCCAATCCTTCCACACTTCCGCACTTCCACACTTCCATCCATCCTTTTCATCCAGGACTTCCTCAATGGGTAGCCCCAAATTTTCCGCAATTTGGAGATTGATCTGCGCCTCGCCGGTGAAACTATCTGGCGGGGAAACGAGGAAGAGGCGCACATCACGCCCTATATGGGCGAGTTGGCGTGCGATAACAATTCCATCGCCACCATTGTTACCCTTACCCGCAAAAATGCCAATCCGTTGACAGGTCGGGTAGTGCCGTTCAATCGCGCGGACAATGGCACTCCCAGCGGTTTCCATCAAAACGATGCCGGGAATGCCAATCCCTTCAATAGTGTCCTGATCGATCTGGCGCATTTCCGCCGCGGTCACGACTTTCATGTTTTTCTATCCTTGCGCCAAGCGAGAAACAACGGAATTGGTTCAACCGCGGTTTTAGCATAAGTTCCGCAAGCCTCCGTTGTTGGAAACCTGCTGCTTGCATTCTTCATCCGATATTCTACTGCAGTTTTTCAGCGAGCCCTAACAGGTGTGCTTCCATTTGCGGGATTGCCTGTTCTAAGGTGTGCTGCTCTATCTTTACCTCTTGAACCCTTTCATCTTGATGGGTTTGGAGACAGAAATTCAAATTTGTGCGGAGATCGAACAGGCTCTGCTGAATGTGGTCTTGGAAAGAGCCGTCCGGGTACATCCACCGTCTACCGCGTGTCTGTCGTAAATTGAAGTGGCAATGTCCATTATCACCACCGAAGCAGTCGAAACGCATAATTTCATCGTCATAAACAAATAACGAAGCCGCGGGACCGCGTCCACCGGCATCGTCACGCCAGTATGATTCTAACCGGACGTTCTCCTGGATGGGGTATTCAACCAGGTCGTGTTTTTCGTTCGCCATCTGTAGTCTCTCCTTGGCTGTTTTGCGTGGTTGAAAGAACCACACCTACAGTACGAGTTAAAAAGTGACTTGAATTTGAACCAGATTTGCGCTAAAGTATAGCAAACTCAAAAATAGAAGTCAATAAGCAATTTAAATTAAGGATGGAGCGACAACGTGCATATTTCCATCACTGATGCGCGGCAGCTCGCGGAAACTTTTTTGCAAAAGAGTGGCATCGCACCAACGGATGCCGCTATTGTTGCAGATATCCTATTGGAAGCGGAACTCCGCGGGCGAAAAACACACGGCTTTATCCGATTATCCGGAATTAAAAGCCGCTATGAACAAGGTGAACGAACTGACATCCAGGTTGACGAGGAGAAAGGACCGTGCGTGCGGATTGATGGCGGAAATCAACCCGGTTACCTCGTCGCTTATCGCGCAATGGAACTCGCCATTGAACGCGCAAAGCAGGGCGGTGCAAGTATCGTTGGTGTTCACAATACATCGCATTGTGGCATGGCAGGATATTATGTTGACATGGCGCGAAAGGCGAATGTCGTTGGACTGTTCTTTGTTGACTGTCTACCCCGAATTACGCCTGAGGGCGGAACCGAAGCCATTTTAGGCACCAATCCAATCGCTGTTGGGATCCCATCGAACACAGTCCCACTTCTCTTCGATATGTCTACTGCTGCGATTACCAATGGAGATCTGATCGTCGCCATGCAGGAGGGCACCCCAATTGCTGAAGGGATTGCCTTTGATCCTGAGGGTGAGCCAACTGCAGATGCTGATGCAGCGTTGAAGGGGAGTGTTCGTCCGTTCGGTGGACATAAGGGGTTTGGGCTTGCGCTCATCACACAAATCCTTGCTGGTGCCTTGGTCAACGCCGCGACAATCCCACCTCCCGGTAAAAACTATGGCTTACTCATTGTTGCAATAGATCCAACAAGTTTTGTTCCGTTGACACAGTTCAAGACGGAAGTCGATACCCTCATTGCGCGCGTCAAAGCGAATCGACGAGAAGCAGGGGTTGCAGAAACCCTTATCCCAGGCGAACGCGCGTACCGTCAAAGAGAAGTACACCTCGCGAACGGTATCCACTTGGAGGACACACTCGTAAATCAATTAACTTGTTAGATTGTATAGGTGAGGTCATCTCGCCCGTTAATAACTTGACCGAACCGCAAGGAATAGTTAGAAGATGGTAGCGTTCAAAATCGCGTAGTCCATAACGAAGTGGTGGACGGGTATACGTCGATTCGTGTTATTTAAACGCCAGTTTGAAAATAAATCTGTAGGTCGGGTAGAGCGGTAAATACACCGAAAAAATCGCAGAATGTGGAGAAATATACCGTTTTCAAGCCACTTTCTGTATCAATACCGGTAGCGAAACCCGACATTCCACTTTTATCAAGCTCACGTTATTTAACCAATTCACTTGACAGAACCGCAAGGAATAGTTAGAAGATGGTAGCGTTCAAAATCGCGTAGTCCATAACGAAGTGGTGGACGGGTATACGTCGATTCGTGTTATTTAACCAATTCACTTGACAGAACCGCAAGGAATAATTAAAAAATGGAAACTACTTTTAAAGCAGGAGTTATCGGTTGTGGCGGACGTGGACGCTCGCATGCACGCGGGTATCAGGCTTCTCCAGATGTGGACATCGTTGCCTGTTCTGATCCGGTTGAAGATGCCCGAAACGCTTTCGCTGAGGAGTTTAAGGTGCCTAACACCTATGAAAGTTATCAAGAGATGCTGGATACAGAATCCCTTGATTTCGTCAGCGTTTGTACTTGGATTGAACTCCATAAGGACATGGTAATCGCCGCCGCCAATAGTGGGATTAGAGCCATCCATTGTGAAAAACCGATGGCACCCACCTGGGGCGATGCCAAAGAACTCTGTCAAGCGTGTGTTGATAACAACGTCGTCATAACTTTCTGCCATCAACGTCGTTTCGGTGCGCAGTTCGTCAAAGCGAAACGCTTGGCAAATGAAGGCGCGATCGGTGAGTTGCGTCGACTTGAGGGCGCGTGCCCGAACCTACTTGACTGGGGAACGCACTGGTTCGATATGTTCTTTTTTTACAATAATGACGAACCTGTTGACTGGGTTATCGGTCAAATAGATGTAGCAGAAGAAAAGACCGTCTTCGGTGTTCAGGTTGAAACGAGTGGCGTCTCATGGATTCGCTGGAAGAACGGCGTTGAAGGTCTACTCGCGACAGGTGGTACGTCTTTAGGAGGTTTCGCCAATCGTCTCATCGGTACGAAAGGCATCATTGATGTTGGGGGACGTGGGACACCGTTGCGGATGCTCCGTGAGGGCGGAGACGGATGGGAAGAGCCTGATTTAAGCGGCTTAGTCGCTGAGCGAGATGCGACAACACTCTCTGTGCTTGACCTTATCCACGGTGTAAAAACCGGACGTGAGCCGGAACTCAGTGGTCGGAAGGCACTTCAGGCAACTGAACTCATTTTTGCAACGTATCAGTCGAGCCGAGAGCGTGCAAAGATTGATTTACCACTGACAGTGGACGATTCTGCGTTGCTAACCATGGTTGCCAATGGGGACATTGGTTAGGACTTATTTCTACAAACTACACTGCGCGGTTTACAATTAACCGCGCAGTGTAGCAGTGTTATCTTCCTTTGGTGTTCTATTATTTTATCAACCTAATTGAAATTTTTGCGTCTAATCAAAGTAAAGGGGATTCTTACACATCTGTTCCCCAAGAACGTGAAATCAAATAATCGGAAGCAGTCAATAGATACAAAATAGTTATCAGTTAACAGTGGTCAGTTAGGGGACGATCTTGTTGAAACAGAGTTCTCTTTAATTAATAACTGGCAACTGACGACTGTAAAAGTAGGGCACGGAACCTGTCTGGAAAACTTGTGCCTTCACGCGAATCGCCGAAATTTAGTTATCTTCGGACTCGCGACAAGCAGGGAGAAGCGAGTGTCAAAAAATAAAGATATATACGGTGTAGTTTGTAAGAGCCAACCGACCCCCAATCCCAGTACCGAATTGACCGAAAACCTGCCTGAAACGAAGTGGAAGGCAGCCCAGAAGCAATCCATTAAAAAAGCGAATTTTCTCTTTTTTCTCAGTTTTGTCTCTCTTGTAATCTTAGCGATGCCTACGACCCTTTGGGCGGATCTCATCAGTCTGAGGGTTGATTCAGGCGGGGATAATGTTTTCAGAGGCGGCGTAGATAGGTTGCGGATTACCTTCACTGTTGATGATAGTGACGACGAGGATCCGTATATCGTTGAGGTGGGAGAGAAAGTTCCACAGGGTGGAAATGAACCTGATAAATTCGTCAGTCGGGGGGTTATTGAGCAAGGGGTCGTGTCAGCAAATGAGACGGTGAACGTGTTCTGGGACGGCACCATTGGCGGCGCTCAACTGCCAGACGGTACCTATACGATCCGTGTTGTTGTTGATGATGACCAAGAAGGGGCTTTAACTGCAACAGCGACTTTAGATTCGAGTGCGCCGCGTGTTTCCGGTGTCGTTGGAAAGGGCGGTCCAAGCGATCCAGATATGCCGATTACCGATGGCAGTTTTATCAAGGGACCACTCCGATCCATTGAGGTAACAGGGATAGATGAAGGAGAGAATATTGATCTCAGTAACAGGCGAAACACTATTTTCCTGAGAAATGCACGGCAGTCTGTCGTGCGTGGAACCCTCAATTACGGTGTCAATAAGCTAACCTTTGATTTAGTAGATCCCTTAGACGAACCTGATGAGAATGGAAAGTACACCCTGATTCTCATCTTACTGGATGAAGCCGGGAATGTGGTCCAAAGCTTGAGGGAATTTACCTTTGATAACGTGGAACCCCGTGTGGCAAGAATCGTCACGAATAGAGGGACAATTGTTCACGATGGTGGTGTTAACCAACGGATCAGTTTCGTTGAAGCCACGCTCACGGATAACCTTCCGGACGGTATAAATCCTTTAGCATCCAGCATAAGTCTCACTGGACCTAATGATAATGAGATACCGGGAAACAAGACGGTGGATTCTCAGAGTGGTAGAATCCGGTGGGATCTTCTATCCCCCTTGTTAGGCACGGACGAATCCCTACAAGGTAAATATACCGTTACGGTTACAGCGGTTGACAAGGCAGGCAACTCAACTACACAGGATGTGTCATTTGTTTATGATAACCGTGCGCCGACACTTGTTTCGTTAAGACCAACACAAAGTGCAGAATCGTTTAACCTCCTTGACGATTCTATTTATTATAATCTCCCAATCAATGGATTTGTCGCTACCTTTGAAGATGATGGAATGGGGGTACATCTTACCGGCGGGCGGCAATCGACCCAACTTGTGTTTGGAACACCGAAAGAATCTGGGGAGGGTATTAATGCCCTTAAAGGACGAGTCGTCATAGACAGTGAGAATAACACATTAACTTACGTCCTCAATAAACCGATCGTGAGCCGGGATGGGAGCCAGGACGGCCGCTATACACTCAATGTTCGGGCAACAGATATTGCCGGCAATACCAAGACTTACAGTTACCAACTTATCTATGATACGCAAGTTCCGACACTCGTTTCTACAACGCCAGCCTCCAATGAGACGGTCTCAGCGTTATCACAGGTTGAAGTCAAACTCGATGAGAAAACCAGCGGCCTCGATTTCGTTCGGAGTATCTTCCGCCTGACGCGCTTTGATGAAACAGCAAGTCAAGATGAAAGTCAAGTGGATGTGCCTGTGAATGTCAACAGTAACGGTATAGATACCGCCACACTGACACTCACGAGACCGATTGCGTTAGACGGTTCAGACGATGGCACCTACGCAATTACAGTCACCCCAGTCGATCTTGCAGGCAATGGTGCAGGCGATACAGGGATTGCTGTTGTGCGGGAATTCTACCTCGTCAGTCAGAAACATGAACCCGAAATCCGATTAACGATGCCTGAAACCACAACGGTCAATAGTTTGCCAACGGTTGCTGTGGAACTCGTTGATTATGTGGGTGCGGGTATAGATTTTGATGCGTCGACAGTGACTGTCAGCAATCCCGAAGGGGCTCTGGTGTTACAGGCAGAACTTGAATATGACGAAGCAAACCGCCTCCTAACCTGGACGACTGAAGCACCCCTCGCACCGGATGGCAGTGATGATGGTGAATACACGATAACTGCGACGTTTGTCGATTTTACTGGAAAGAGCTGGACACGGGAGTTCTCGTTCGTTTTAGATACGCAAATTCCAGACATTGAAAGCGTCCACGTAGCAATCGACTCCCAACCAGAACTTTCGGCGGATACTATAACAACTCTTACCGAAGGTTTTTCGCAAATCATCGTAACTTTTGAGGACACACTCGGAGACGCTGAACAAGGTTCCCAGGGCCCCGGTAATGATCTTGACTTTACGAATACCGTGGTCGAGTTAGCGGGACCGGCGGGGGCGATTTCAAACAATATCTCTGTCTATAGTCCCACGCAACTCGCCGTCCGTTTTGTTGAATTGATAGAAGACGGTTCCTATACGTTGGCGATAACAGTCTTAGACCGCGCGGGGAACACCGCACGCGGTGCTGTGCGCTATGCCTTTCTTCTCGATACTGAGAGCCCTCAGGTAACTGCGGCCGCTCCACTCACATTGAGTGAACCTGTTTCTTATATCAGCGGAGATTTCAGGCAGCTCGTGTTTACTGTTGAAGATGTAGGTCCCGCGGATCTATTTTTCGAGGAACAGACGGTTGCGTTATTAGATGCCTCTGGCAATACCGTGCCTGCTGCCCTAACGTATAATGCGTTAACAAGTCAGTTGTATCTAAGGTTTGTGTCTCCATTTGCTCAAGATGGGAGTTCGGATGGAGAGTATACGGTAAAAATATCGCTTGTCGACAAAGCCGGGAATCGTGAGGATTCGGAATACACTATCGTTTATGATTCCAAAGTGCCCCTGCTTTCTTCTGTGGTGTTGAATACTGCGTCTCCAACAGTGCTTGAACCGCAGTTGATCAAGATGATTTCCGAGACTATAAGCAGTATCACCCTTCAATTTGAGGATGCGACACAGGTTGACTTTACCAATACCGTGATTGCGTTAATGGGTCCAGGGGATGCGGATGGTTCGGAAGAGACGGTTCCACACAACATCTCTGTTGATAGTCCCACACAACTCACTCTTCGTTTTGTTGAATTGGTAAAAGATGGTTCATATACGTTATCGGTGACACTTCAAGACATTGCGGGGAATGCTGCGCAAGGTGCAGTGCGCTACGCATTTATGCTGGATACCGAAGCACCCCGCATCACCGAACCGACCCCCTTGATATTTAACCAGAGTCCTGTTACGTATATCGGGAGCGCGTTAAGACAGTTTCAAGTTCCACTTAAGATTGAAGATGTAGGTCCCGCGGGTCTGTATTTGGCGGATCAAACCCTTGAGGTGCTGAATACTTCTGGTGAAAAGATTCCGATCGGTTTGACATCAGACGAGTCAACGAATCAACTCTATCTATCGCTGCCTGCTTCGCTCCCTCGAGACGGGAGTGCGGATGGAGAATATACGGTAAAAATATCGCTTGTCGACAAAGCCGGGAATCGTGAGGATTCGGAATACACTATCGTTTATGATTCCAAGGCACCTGAGTTAGGTTCGGTCATGGTTAATACCGATCCGCCGGTGGCACTTGTCCCGAATCGGGTCGCCGAAATTTTGGAACCTGTCAACAGTATCACGCTTCAATTTGAGGAGGCGACATCCCTGAATTTTGCCAATACGCAGATTACGTTGATGGGACCTGAGTCAACTAATGCAGATGGTGAATCTACGACACCCTCAATCCCGCTCACACTGGAAGATGATGGTGTATCTCAGGTTACCCTCAGTTTCTTAGATCTGGAACACATTGGTACGTATACTTTATCTGTCACACCGCAAGATGTAGCGGGCAATGCCGCAGCCGGTGCCTTTAATTACACGTTTGTCTTGGATATTCCGCTACCGCGTGTCGGTTCTGTTGTTATTGGCGGGATAGAAACAGAGACGAGTAGTGATGTCGTTTATCTCAACGCAAGCAATACGGTTATTGGCGCGTTCCTCCTTGACCCAACGGAGACAGGGTTATCCTTTGGGAGTGAAGGATCATACATCACGGTGACTGAGCCTGATGGAACCACAATCGTTCCAGGTTCAACAGGCTCTAATGGAGAAGACCTCATCGTTTGGGAACCGATAACGCTTACATCGGATGGAACCACTGATGGAAGATACAACGTGTACGTTGTCCCCGTTGATAAAGCCGGACGGCGGGGAAGCACAGTGTATCGTGAGTTTATCTATGATACCCAAGAGCCCGAAATTCTATCGACTGCCCCGATCGACTTAAGTCAACCCATTTCGTATATCAGTGAAAGTTTAACGCAGTTCAACGTCAGTGTCGCTGATATCGGTCCCGCAGACCTTGAACTGTCCGATCAGAAAGTTAGCCTCCGCGATGCAAGTGGTGGGTTCGTCCCAGCACAACTCACTGTGGGAGGAGGTTCTAACCCGGATGCCGCAAACCAACTCTTTCTCACAGTGGACCAACCCTTACCACTTGATGGCAGTATGGATGGGGAATATACTCTCCTTATTGAGTTAATAGACAAGGCACGGAATCCCTACACAGTCGAACACCTAATCATCTATGATACCCAGTCGCCCACGCTTGTGAGTACAGTGCCGACTGATGGTGCCTTGCTTACAGAGGATATAACACAGATACAGGTAACCCTCAATGATGAGGGCGGTAGTGGTATTGATTGGACGAAAACGACGGTGACGTTGGTTGACCCGACTGGCGGACAAATATCCGGTGAACTCGTCAGTGACGGCGAAACCGAGTTAACCCTTACGACGAATCAGCTTGTTGAGGATGGTCGATACATCGTCCGTGTGAAAGCCGTTGACCGCGCAGGCAACGGAGACGCGGTGGACTTTGAGCGGAGTTTTCTCTTGTCAAGATACTTACCCACTATCATTTCGACGAAGCCAACGACAGCCCCAGCGGATGAAGCGTTTATGAATGAGGAACTTGAACGAGTAGAAGTAGGGCTTGAAACGGATGACGAAAATCACCTATCAACACTTCGTTTACGAAATCCAGCCACTCAGGTGGTCGCGGGACAACTGGAGCGCGCAAGTGATCGGTTAATCTATAACCTCGTTCGTCCACTCGCTACCGACGGGTCCGAAGATGGCGTTTACACGATTGAGTTTACGCCAATCAGTGCTTCTGGACGGAGCGGTGAAGTTCAACGATTAACCTTCACCTACGACACACAGGCACCCGAACTGGAGAACTTAGATGAAGCGATTAGCCTTATTGTCGAAGAACCTGAGGTGAATAATAATTCTCTGACAGAGATTCATGTCAATCTTACCGATGAAACGTCCGGAATTGATTGGAAAAATCTTGATGAGGAATGGTTAACCTTTGAACGGCTCTCACCGAATCCAACCAAGATTTCAGGACGAATCTCTGACGATGGACAAGACAACCTCACTTTCCGGCTGACGGTTCCACTCGCAGACAACGGTTCCGCAGATGGTGAATATCGAATCACTCTTAATCCGAAAGACCGGGCAGGTAACGACGATGCGTCTTATGAAAAGGTCTTCATCTACGATACCCGTCCACCGATGATTGATCCGAGCACGTTACTTATCAATGAAGCACCACTCCTTGTTGACATCAATGCGGAAAATTATCCGACTGCAGTTTCGACAACCGGTGGTGTTGTCATCCAAGCAAACATCTTTGACACAGGCTTAGGGGTCAACTTGGCGCAATCGAAAATTAGTGTGACAAGCCCAGATGGATCGGAGATTTCTGGAAGTACACAGCAGAACGGTGTGGACACTCTCATTTTCAAATCTGATGGACTTACGATGCAAGGTGTTTATAAAGTCACGGTTATGAGCATCGGGAATGACTCCGAACTCCTCGGATTCGCACCAACCGATTCGCTGACCACCGAATTTTTGTATGAAACGACCGTACCAACTGCCGCTATAACGAGTGATGGTGGTGAAACCGAACTCACTGATAAAGCATTGCCATTAGAAGGCACAGCCTCCGACCCAAGTGGCACGCAGCGGACCGGTGACGGCGAAGTTCCAGTTCCAGCGTCTGGTGTGTGGCTCGTTGAGATCGTTGGTATTGGACCCGACAAACAACCCATAGACCCTGTTGCGGCTGTTGATGATAGCGATGCAGAACAGGAACCGTGGAGCGTCTGGTCTATTGACTTCCTGCCAACACGTTCCGGTGAATACGACTTAGATGTCCGGGTCACTGACAATGCGGGGAACTACGAGGTTTACGACATTGGTGAATATACTATGTCTGTGTCGCTCACCTTCCGGGGCACAACCTTTGGATGGCCAAACCCACTCCGACTTTCAAAACGGGATGTTGCCTTCTTCTCCTTTGATGTTAATGTGCCACGCGGAGACACGATTGAGCTCACACTGAGTATCTATGATTGGAGTGGCGACATGGTACTCTCCGAAACGTATCCCGATGTTGTATCAGGGCAGCGCAATGATCAGTTGGTGAAGTGGAATTTGGAAAATCAAGCGGGTGTTGCTGTCGCACGAGGAATCTACGTCTTCCGATTGGAAGCCGTCAATGCAGCAGGAAATCGCGCGAACGTTGTCGGCAAAGTGCTGGTTGTTGACTAATTGGCTATCAGTGGTCAGTAATGGGTTGTCGGTAAGCGCAGTTTTCTCGTGAACTCTCACTGAGAGGCAACCTGATGGCTATTAAAAAAGGAGAACGATTTGAACATAATAAGGAAAAGAAACCCAAACAAATCCTTAATACAGATGCCTTTCACCGAGAACCATCGTGGAACGAAGTGGAACGATGAACAAATGCCCATAATTAAAAAAATCGCAATAGTGCTTCTCATAATAGCCGCGGCCGCCCCAAGTGCACAGGCAGTTAGTATCCACGATGGAGCCGGAACAGCCGGTGCCGCTTTCCTAAAAATTGAAGGTGGAAGTCGGCCCGTTGGAATGGGGGGTGCCTTCGCTGGACTTGCTAATGACGTTAACACTATCTTTTGGAATCCGGCAGGGTTAACCGCTGTCCACGATCAGGAACTGACTGCAATGCAACACTTCTCATTTGCGGACATTAACAATCAAACCATCGGATACGCACAGCGGATAGACCGGCTCGTCTGGGGAGCAAGCTTCCTCGGAAGTTTCACTGAAATTGAACGCCGACAGGGACCAACGGAAGACCCGGATAGTACCGTGACAGTCGGAGGCTTCGCTACAGGGTTGTCTCTCGCCTACCCTCTTGGCTCAGCAATGTCAGTCGGTGGTACGGCAAAGGTGATTTCACAACAATTGGACATTCAGAACGCCTATGGTGTTGCAGCAGATGTCGGTATGATCTTGCGGTTGCTTGACAATCACCTCGGAATCGGGGTTGCTGTCCAAAATGCTGGAGTCTTAGATGGTGGGGAAAATCTGCCGATGGCACTCCGGGCAGGACTGGCTTATAGAACTTGGAAACAACCCGCGGTGGAAGCGGAGGAAACAATGCCTCCCAGTGAAGTGTGGGCATTCGTTGCAGACGCCAACCTTCCCCTCATTGATGCAAATCCGAGTTTTCACGTCGGGGCAGAACGGTGGTTTTACGAAAGCGTTGCTGCCCGTATCGGGTACCGAATTGGAATGAACGAGAATCCCAGCGATGGGTTGGCGCTCGGTATCGGTGTGCGACGCAGTGGTGAAGACGCGTTAGCGAACATTGACTTCCAGTTTGACTACGCTTTCGTACCGGACGCTTATGTCGGCAATGCGCATCGTGTCTCTATCATCACGCGCTTCTAATAGTTATCAATTGGAAATTCATTCATTGAATGACTGCCACATATTTTCGAGTTTTACTTTAAATAGAATAGGGTTCTAATGTGAATTAGAACCCTATTCTACTGATAACTGATAACTATTATACACTCGCTTCAAGCATTCGCTGAATCGGTGTCCGCGCCTTATCGATAATTTCAGGACTCAGTGTAACTTCGTATTCACCGAGGTCTGCATTCTGGTCGATCGCTTCCAGAATGTTTGCTATTTTCCCCAAGCTTACTTGTGCCATGTGCGAGCATCGGACCGAACAGGCTGTCCAAAATTGAACTTCTGGAAACTCCTGTGCCAGATTTGAGGTTAATTCACACTCCGAAGCAACAAATGCGCGCTCAAGTTGGTTCGCTGCAACACGTTCCGCTATATCCTTCATAATCTGGCTGGTACTGCCGTAAAAATCTGCCTCTTGTAAGACATTGGGACGACATTCCCAGTGCGCATATAGTTTACGGAGCGGATGCCCTTTCGGGATTTCAAACGATTCACGGATTCCGAGAAGATCATCCAGTGTGAATCTTTCATGAACTTCACAAACTGCGCCGCGCGCTGTGTTGTCTTTACCGGGGTAGACGACATTCTTCTCGCCCTTCAATTCTTCCTCCAAATTCTGTGCAAAGAAGATATCGGGCACAAAGATCACTGTATCCCCTGGCATCGTTTTCGCGATGTGTGCGGCATTTGCCGACGTACAGCAGATATCTGATTCTGCTTTCGCGTCGGCGTAGCTATTAACGTAAATCATCACCGGTGCCCCTGGATAAAGGGCTTTCAACTGCTTGACATCTTCGGCACCGAAGTTATCGGCAAGCGAGCATCCTGCTGTTTTATCTGCGACCAGCACCGTTTTGCTCGGATTTAAAATTTTCGCTGTTTCTGCCATGAACGGTACACCGTTAAAGATTAGATACGGTGCTTCTGTTTTTGCGGCGAACATGCTCAGCCCGAGCGAATCGCCCTGCTCCTCTTTTTCAGATAGTCCAAAAACCAGTGGCTCCATATAGTTGTGACCGAGCATCACAACGTTGTGTTTCTGTTTCAGGGTTCGTATCTTGTGAATGGTCTTGGCATGGGCTTCTATATCGAGAAACGTTAAACTCGGATGGTGACGGTTATACAATTCCTGTTTAACGTCCTCCAGGCTCAATTCTGTCGTACAATTCGCTGCATCTGTTGTATCGGGAGTTTCTCCCTTAGAATGCATGACAGTCATTTTTTTATACACTCCGTTTAGAAGTTAACAGCTAACAGTTTTCAGTTAAGATATTTCTGGTGAATCTAAAGGTTTTCTTTTACCAGAGGCATCTTAACTGTTTGACCACTGAAAACTGATAATTCTTTTTATTCGTTCCAATTAGAATACCCTCAAAGTATCTTTTTTGTCAAGCCCTAATATATTCAAAAGGATACACAAATGTTAAATTTATGTCATATTTTCTCTCTAAAAGGAAAAAGAATCTGTGCGTTTGTCCTTATTGTGTGTCTAATATCGGGATTGACACCGACTGCGGAGAGTATTTCAGTCAAATTAAGAGGAAAAGTAGCTTTAGGTGGGATTCTTTCGGGTTTGGCGTATGTGACGTATGCGCTTGTAACGCGCGACAAGCGGGCAGCGGAGAAGCTGCAACTTCACCTCGGCCCGCCTGATCGTGTTATCTGGTTTGAACGTGGCTTTGATCGATGGCGCATCGATTCTTACAAAGAACAGTGCTATCTGTTTCGCAATAACCTGCTTATTAAAACTTTACCCTGCGCCAATCTGATTTTCAAGCTTACCTTGCGGAGTAACGACATGGGTTTGGACTTTGACGTGCGTTCCTTAAATCTGAAGAAATACCCTATTAAAAACCCTGCACGGATGTTGCAGGCTACTCTCTTGGGTAAACTCAAACCTGTAGCCCGTAATGTAATAGAGGGCGGTTCTACGGAGAAGTACTTCATCCATCAAACTGACCTGACCGAACCGCAAGGTAAGCTTAAAAGTCCGTTTCTTATTGATACGTCTGTTTCAGGGAACCCCACGTGGTTGCGGCTTTACCTTTCGCGTCCACAGTGAGTCCCTCAACCTGTATCTTCCTGTCTTTATCGGTTGGAAGGCGAACGTTTGCTTGGTCCGCAGCCGTGGCTTTCACGTTAGTCGTCACGAAGATTGCATCAATCATAGTAGCATCTTCTCGGACTGCGATACGTAAAAGCGACTCACCGGCATCTAATTCCCATTCTCTGTCAAAAGTGCCACCATCTAACCAGTGGTTAATACGGTCCCAGTGCCAAGCAGCACCTTGTGCGACCCCCCAGCGAAACTCCGTGTTACCAGTTTGCTGTGCATTTTCGTCTGGATCCGCGGGTTGCCAAGTTACCCAGAAAGAGTCGCTGTTTCCATCCCATGCAATGACGTGTCCCCAGAGAGCGTAATCACCTGCCTCCGGGATATTGATGATAAAATCGGCGTACCCTCTATCGCCGCCACCGGTGACGGGTGCTCCCTCCATCCAGATGAATTTTCCATCAGACGCGAGTTTATCATCTGTAATAATCATCGGATCTACAATTTCATTTGCGAGTTCTGCTTCAAGTGCGATCTCGACCTCTGCGTGAAGCTGTAGTGTTCCGTGTATGAATACTGTGAATATAACGAGCAAGAAAATTGTGCTGTCCTTCATTACAAACCTCCTTTCGATTCTCGAAAATAGGCGGGCGAATGGTTAATCCACCCGCCTTAATAATTATCTGCTGGCTTTGAGTTTGCCCCAGGTTGTAGTGAGTTTGTCTTGCGGTTCGACAGGCGTTAAGGAATCTTCTGGGATCGGATCCCGCGGATTGACTTCCGCTTCGTCTTCCGAGAGATTGTCGGTGATGTAGATCACGTCCAGCATAGTAGCATCTTCTCGGACTGCGATACGGAGTGTCGTCTCACCAGCATCCAATTCCCATTCCCGTTCAAAAGTGCCACCATCTAACCAGTGGTTAATCCGATCCCAGTGCCAATCGTTGCCTTGTGCAACGCCCCAACGAAACTCTGTATTACCAGTTTCCTGTGCATTTTCGTCTGGATCCGCGGGTTGCCAAGTTACCCAGAAGGAATCGCTATTCCCGTCCCATGCGATGACTTTGCCCCAAAGAGCATAGGTGCCTGCGGCAGGGATATGTAGGTTATATTCTACCCAACCTTCGTCACCGCCACCGGTAACGGGGGCACCTTCCATCCACACGAATTGCCCTCCGGAGGCATCTGCATCGTCGGCGACGACCATAGGTGCTTCGATTGCATCCGCCATTTCTGCTTCAACTGCCCGCTCGTAGCCGTAGCTTATGCCACTTGTTAGCAGTAAACCAAACATGAAAAGTGTACCTAATACTAACATTTTGAAACGCATAAAAGTATCTCCTTTTTTTAAAGTTATAAGTTGTCAGTTGTCAGTTAAGAGGTGTTCGTGAGTCCCAAGCCTGTAGCTCGTAATGAAATGGAGAGCGGATATAAGGGACGCACGTGAGAGTCGAAACGCACGTTGTTCCTCCGCAAGGAATAATTAAAAACCTCGAATTTTGCCCCATTGCCGAATTTGTAATGTTGACGGTTCTATGGGCAGGACATCCAAATCCCTGAACCATTTCGGTTGTGCCGCCCATGCTCCATTGTTAATCAATTCACGACGTTCGGTTCCATCGGTACGCATCAGGTGGATAACCCATCTACCGTCCTTTTCAAATTGAAAAGCAAGCGTTTTGCCATTTGGTGCCCAAGAAGGAACTGCTTCATCAGTTGGTGTGTCGGTGAGTGCTTGTTTGTTCCCACCATCAATGGCATTCATAATGTACAAATCTAAATCGGCGAGTTCTACCTCTCGGTGCATGGCGGCATATACAATCTGTGTGCCGTCAGGTGACCAAGCCGGATAGATGTCCATCAGGGGTTGATGTGTCAACCGCTGTTCGACTCGGTTGTTTACATCAACAACGTATATGTCCCAGTTGAATTCCCGCTTTGAGTGGAAAACGAGCGCATTTCCATCGGGAGCCCATGTGGGTACTTCGTCTTGAAACGAATTTTTCGTCAGTTGGACAACTTCGTTGTTATCAAGGTAGAGTAGATAGATGTCAAAATGCCCGTCGCGATCTGATGTAAAAGCAAGACGTTTACCATCAGGTGCCCATGCCGGTGCTTTATCTGTCGTCGGGTGATGTGTTAAGCGTCGCTGGTTGGTTCCATCAGCCTGCATTACGTAAATTTCGTGATTCCCATCGCGCCGGGAGAAGAAAGCGATCTGAGTTCCATCGGGTGCCCACGTCGGATAATAATCCGCAGCCGGATTGTTTGTAAGATTCGCTGGTGGCTTTCCGGTCGTATCTGTCAGATAGATTTCCCAGTTCCCGGTCACATCCGAAGCAAAAGCGATAGTCCCAGACGGATGCGGTTGGCACAAAGCACTACTGATTAGAAGTGAAAATATCAAAAAAATACTACCGAAGGTCGCTATTCGGAGATCGCTCTTACCGTATGCTAACAAAATTCGCATTTTTTGTCTATGTTGTTTTTGCGGTTTGAACAAAAAATCAGAATTTTCCATCGCGCACCTCGAAATGGGTTGGTTTACGGAGCGTCGTGCCGCCTATCCGAACCCATTCTGCCATCCACTCGATCATCTGTCCCAAGGCAACAGATGGGTACCCAAACAGTCGGTGACACCGAGAGGCGTTGCTCAGTAGTGCTGTTTTTGCCTCTTCGCCCTTGAACCGTGGCAGTTTGTTGAAAAGCGCGCCGAAGCGTGAAGCGAGGTATCGGATAGAAACAGTTTCTGGTCCCGTCACATTGAGGATCAGCGGTGGACTTTGGCAATGTGCGAAAACCCGTAATGCTATTGCATTCGCGTCGCCTTGCCATATTACGTTCACAGTGCCCATTTCAAGTGGAATGGGTTGTTCTGTGTAAACTTTTTCGGCGATATCCAGCAGTATCCCATAGCGGAGGTCAATCGCGTAATTTAAGCGCAAAATCGCCATAGATGTGCCGAATTGCGATGAAAAGTAGGCACATATACGCTCACGGCTCAGACACGATTGCGCGTATTCACCGATTGGGGCAGGCGATAAATATTCTGTCGCACCACCATGCGAGGCCGGTGTCAGCGGATAGACGTTCCCTGTGGAAAAAACGACCAGCCGAGAATCCTTAAACTTGTCTGCCACGCGTCCCGGCATATAACTATTCATTGCCCAGGTGAGACTCTCGTTATCCGTGGAACCGAACTTCCTACCTGCCATCAAGATCACGTTTTGAATGTTAGGCAGGTTTTGCAAGCAATCTTCCGAAAGCAGGTCAGCGGCAATCGTTTCAATGCCAACTTCGTGTAAACCATCTCGCACACCGGGTGTCGAAAAACGGGACACACCGATGATTTTTTTACTAACACCTGCGAGATCGATGGCGCGTTTCGCCTGTTTGGCGAGCGTCGGTCCCATCTTTCCACCAACACCGAGAATAAGGATATCCCCCTCCAGCGCAGCCATAGACGCTATCACTTCGTCTGTCGGTTCGGATAGATATGATTCTAACTGGGCTTCTGTTTTTATCAAGGGAAGGGTCCTGTAAACCTGAACGGTTAAAAACTTGGTGACGATTGGAGAGTTTTCATCGTCTCTATCTGAAACAGGTGTGTTTCAGGGGCAGGTTCTGAAGCCTGCCCCATAATCTTTCGATTAATACTCAGCCTTGATACTTGCCCATAAGGTGCTCAATTTTTCCGCAGGATCGACAGCAAATAAAACGCCTTTGTTCATATCAGCATTAATCTCATCCTCACTCAAGGCACGCGTATAGAAGGCGAACTCATCAATAAACCCGTTCAGATATTGAATATCAGCTTCGTTGTCCTTACCGAGGACGATGGCACCCGTAGGCGCGGCGAAGATCGTGAATTTACCGCTCCAATCCGTTTCACTTACGACTTTACCGTTAAAATAAGACTTCTGAACTTTGCCGTCATACGTGCCAGCGATATGCACCCACTTTTTAACTGGGAGTTCTGGAATCGGAGTCTGATGTTCCGTGTTTTTGGTGTCGAAAATGTAAAACACCATGTCCGCAGTTCCTTCAATAAAGGTTTCTGCGGGCCACGCGCCTGCGGCATTCAATGCTTCCCAAACTTGCTGTGTGTCACCGGTGATTGCATTAAGCATTACCCAATGCTCCACGGTCATTGCCGTTAACTCAGTATCGGTGAGACCGGGGATTTCTTGTTCGGTTTTGATAGCACTTCCGCCGTCAAACTCCATTGCACCCCCGTGTTTGCCTTCCTTGCTCCAATCCGCACCTGAAATTTCACCGTCAAACCCGTTACCGCTGTCGTCTGCTACTTCTTTTCCATCTTTGTCGAAGGAATAATAGATTATCAGGTCTGAATCATTCCGAATCGCTTCAACGTTCATAGAAAGCGCGAAAATCGCGCCAAAGGAAACCAAGGAAAATAACAATGTTTTCATGATAACCCCTTGTCGATACATCAGTAGAAGGGCTGGTGCTTAAGCATCAGCCCTTCCGAAACTTAGCACAAAATTGGATGATTCGTTTACAGATTATCTGTTCGATTTAAGGTTCGCCCAAGACGTGGCGAGTTTGCCTTGCGGCTCTACCGGGGTCAGGAAAGATTCAGCATCTTGGTTCATGCTCGCTTTAATCTCGTCTGCCGAGAGGGCACGGTTCCACAGCCGAACTTCGTCAACGCTCCCAGTCCACGCTTCACCGCCCCAGGTACCGATCGTCACCGCACTCGTATTTTGGGCAGGAGCAACAGGATTTCCCGATTCTTCCGAGTGTGTTACCTCGCCATCCAAGTAGATTTCTACTAAGCCGTTGCTATCGTCTGTATGGGTGTAGGCGAGATAATACCACTTGCCTATTTCCAATTCTGTTTCATTATCATTGATGTCCTTAAATCCACCGGCGGCACCGTTTGTCCAGATTTTGATACCATTTGCTGGGTTCATACCGAAACCGAAACCGATGTGCCGGGTCGCACCGCTCGCCCGAGTACCGCAGATGATGGCATGTGCGCTTGGCAGCCTGTCTAACTGGACCCAGGCGGCTTGTGTGATCGCCCCTTCAATATGAAAGGCGGTATCGTCTTCAACGACGACATGATCTGCAGCAGCCGCAAATTGGAGTGCCTGTCCGAACTGTCCGTCAACCCATTTCGCGCCACCCTGCACTTCGCCTTCAAAACCGTTTGCGGATAGGTCTTGTGTTGCGGTTCCAGAGCCTTCATCAAGCGGCATGTATAGAACAAGCCCCTCCATTAAGTCTGCGTGCGAAAATGCTGCACAGATGAGCAAACAGAATGTGATTACTGAAAAGATTTTCATTTAGTCTTTCTCCTTGAAAAGTAGAAATAGTTTAACATTATACTGAAGTACAAAAGGCAGAAGATAACAGGTGTCCTTTTCTACTTGAACTGCATTCTAACAAATTTTCGTTTTTGTCTCAACACACAAAATTTTGGGTCTCCATGAATCAGGTTAGGCACGTGTTAAGGTGATACAGATTTTGCACAACGGAATCCGAGCGCACCGATGCCAGCATAAGCCGGACTCGTCCCGTGGCGGTTCGATGCGCGCAACCATTCAGGTTCGCTGTTCCAACCGCCGCCCCGTAATACGCGAAAATCTACAATATTCTCGAAATCGTTGACGATCTCTTCGATATTATTCGCGCCTGCAGTGGGATTGCGCCGTGGAGAGTTGGCGTAAAAATCTACCTCGTATCCATCGAGGCACCATTCCCAGACGTTTCCCGCAATATCATATACACCGTAGTCGTTCGGAGGGTAATCGCCGACAGGAGTTGTCTCGCCAAGATGCTTGCCGTAGTTTGCTCGATTGAGATTAATGCCATTGCCCCACGGATACTGCTTTTTATCTAATCCGCCGCGTGCCGCTTTCTCCCATTCTGCTTCTGTCGGTAAACGTTTATCCACCCACACCGCGTAAGCCATTGCTGCATACCAGCTCACATAGCGGACTGGATGATCTCGTTCACCGAGAGGATAGTTATTGCCTTTCCAGTCGTTTAGGTAATTATCGTCGGCGAATCTGTCGTCAATACGGTCTTTTTGCCACGGTGGGTTCGCGAGAACGAAATCCTTAAATTCTCCATTCGTTACCTCGTTTGCATCTATATAAAACGCATCAAGGTGAACGGTGTGCACCGGCTGTTCGTCGTTGTCGGCACCCCCAGCATTACTGCCCATCTTAAACTCGCCTTCCGGAATCAGTACCATCCCCTCTGGAATAATGGGATCGGATTCAAGGATAGGTTCCTGTTCGATTTCAAGGATCGGTTCAGTCGTCCCCGACTTAGGTGTTGCGACGGTATAGTTAAGTGTGTGCTCACCATCTTCCCAAGTAATTGTGAGTGTGAGTGCCCCCGGACTGAACGGACCTGAGATTGTAACCGTTGTTCCTGCTCTTTTAACAATACCTACACTCACTGATACGTTTTCGGGAATATCGTTAAAAGTAACAGTAATAATTCCGTTTACGTCCATGGTACTCCCGTCTGCTGGTTCCGCGCTCACCAGTCCTACTGCCTCTGTATCTGTGTCTTCTTCACGCGATCCACAACTAACTGTGTAAACAGTGAATAGACATACAAATGCGAAGCCGAGAAACCTGAATAAGATTTTCACCGATACATTTCCTTTGTCTTCTTGTAGGCGCAAGTTGCGTTCACAATTGTCGATATTAGTAGACCTCCAAGTAGTTATCAATCTCCCACTGGCTGACGCTCAAATGGTAGTTCCGCCATTCTTCGCGTTTAACCTGAATGTAATAGTCAGCATACTCGATTCCGAGTGCATTCTTGATGACTTCATTTTTTGCGAGGGAATCTGTCGCGTCGCCGAGCGTCGCAGGTAGAGAACCAATACCTCGCTGTTGCAATTCGTCCTCCGGCACTTCATAAAGGTTATCCTCGTTCTGTACTCCCGGATCGATCTGATTTTCGATGCCATCCAGACCAGCTGCAAGCAGAACTGTCGCCGCGAGATAAGGATTCGCCGCTCCATCGCCTAATCGGTTCTCAATCCGTCCAGGTGCGGGAATCCGAATCATCTGTGTCCGATTGTTCGCTCCGTATGTGACGTAAACCGGTGCCCATGATGAACCGGAACGCGGTGGTCTGCGAACTAAACGTTTGTAGCTGTTCACAAGTGGGTTCGTAACCGCTGTTACTGCTTTCGCATGTTTGAGAATACCGCCTGTAAACCAGTAAGCAAGTTGAGACAAACCGTTTCTATCATCCTCATCCAGGAACAAATTCGTCTGATTCTCCTCATCCCAGAGACTCATGTGGAAGTGTGCCCCATTGCCCGTCAAATTGGTAAACGGTTTCGGCATAAACGTTGCGAGCAGCCCACGTTCCTCTGCAAGCGTTTTGACCATCCATTTGAAGAAAGTGTGCCTATCTGTTGTCGTAAGTGCGTCCGAATAGGTCCAATTTGCCTCAAATTGACACGTTCCATCTTCATGATCGTTTGCGTAGGGCTCCCACTCCAATTCCTGCATGTATTTAATCAGAGTTGTCATCGTATCAAGATTGCGATGTAGTGCCCTTAGATCGTAGCACGGCTTATCCAATGTATCAAGCTTGTCCCATGGGGCATAGGAACCGGTCTCATCCTGTTTCAATAGCATGAATTCCGCCTCAATGCCGACGTTGAAGATATAACCGTTCTCCCTCGCTTTTTCCAATTGCCGCCGCAGAATGGTTCTCGGACAGTAGTGCCACGCTTTGCCTTCAACATACATGTCTCCCGCTACCCATGCTATGTTTTTCCGCCACGGCACGATTGTCAGCGAGTTAAAATCAGGGATACTTGCCATCTCCGGATCGTGGGGATATTGCCCTATCTCGCCTGCAGCAAAGCCACCGAAACCCGCACCTTCTTCTGCCATGTCTTCAAGGTGTGTGGATGGAATAACCTTTGCCTTCGGGGCACCGCTCATCTCTACGAAAGAGCAGAGAAAAAACTCAATGCCGTTCTCTTCGACTAAACGTTTGACTTCATCTCGATTCATGAAATTGTTCTCCAGGAGTTCGCACCTCGAAAAATGATGATTCCTAAAAAGCCGATTTTATTAAGGTGCAATGCGACCGATATATTTTGTAGGCAAAAATATTATTCACAAAATGTGGAAACATGATACCATTATAACTGAAGTCCCAAAAATTTCAAGATTGATCTTTTAGCAGCAAGTTTTAAGAACCTACCAGTTACATCAAAATAAGATAAAGGGAAAAAATGATGACATTCTTTTCTCGCTTCTACACACTTCTACAGAAAAGGGAATCGCTTTTGATTGGGGCATTAATTGTCGTCTATTTGCTACCGATATGGTTATTTCCTTATTTTCCAACACAAGATGGAGTGAGCCATGTTTATAACTCACAAATTTTGACTGAGTATAACAACTCAGAATATCAGTTTCGCGACTATTACGAGATTAACTGGTACCCTTTTCCTAACTGGCTTTCCCACTTTTCGTTAGCGGTATTGATGTTCGTCTTCCCATCTCTTATTGCTGAGAAAATATTTCTGAGCCTCTATGTCATTTTATTTCCTCTTGCAATCCACTATTTTCTCAATACTGTCCAACGTGGACGGTACCCTCTCGTGATACTCAGTTTTACCTTTATCTACAATTATCTCTTTCTCATGGGTTTCTACAATTTTGCCGTCAGCGTGCCTCTCTTTTTCCTTGCTCTTGGTTATTGGTGGAAACACAAGGATGAGATGAACAAGACACGGATTATTCTGCTCAACCTGCTTATCATTATTACCTACTTTGCACACCTTATCTCTTACGCTTTCATTCTGTTTTCTGTCGCTTTGCTGGCACTATTCCATTTCAGGCGGGACTTCAAGCGGATCCTGATGACAGGATGTTATCTACTACCCGCAGCCGTACTCATTCTTGTCTACCTTCCGACCTCCGACCTCCTTGCAGGAGACCCCCCCGAATTTGGAATTGGACGGATTGGAGAGTTATTCAATAACTTAATCGGTATGCACGTGCTTGTTGCCTACGCCGATCCTCCGAATTGGATTTCCGGTACGGTCTCTATCCTCTTGCTCTTTCTGACTATTGTAACAATCTGGCAGAATAGAAGTGCCACCGAAAAAGGATACCTCGGACAGAGGTCATTTCTTTGTCTCGCGGGTGTGCTTTTCGGGCTCTATTTTATTTTACCAAATTCTATAGGTCCGGGGGGGTGGGTTAATGACAGACTCGCTATTTTGGCTGTCCTCGCTATGTTTGCATGGTTCCGTGTTCTCGATCCCCTTCCATGGAGACGCGTATTTACGGCGATAGTCGTACTTCTCGCGCTCCTTAATATTCTCTATGTTGGTATTCTCTTCAGGAATCTCAACGCTGAGATACGCGAGTTTAACGCTTTTGTGCAGCGGGTTGGAAAGAACAAGGTCATCCTTCCGCTTCACTTTGATCCGAGAGGCAGTTCTAAACGCGTGGGCATCTTTGTCAACGCTGCCAATTACTACTGCCTTGATAATGGATGTATCAATCTCGGCAACTATGAAATACAGTTTGACTATTTTCCAATCCGATTCAATGCCGATTTTGAGACCCCATTGGAAGAGAAGGAGTGGGTACAAATCATTCACTGGGAGCCCGAAAAGATTGACCTCTGTGACTATGCTGACAATGTAGATTATCTATTGCTATGGGACACGCCAGACGAACCTATTGTCGCCGATGCAATTGAGGCGTGTTATACGTTGGTGGCATCTGAGGGGAGATTGAAGCTTTTTGAGGGGAAGCGGTAACAACGCGTTGCCTTACAATCAAATGGGGGTAGCCTGCAACAACGGCGCAGGCGGCTCGAACACTGCAAACGTTAAGATACAAGTAACTGATACTTACCCGCAAGGTAAATTAAAAAATCAATACTGACCGCGGAGTGTGACGGTCGCGATGGTTTGCGTGTAGTTGAGAAAGTCGAGTAATGGATCTATCTCATTCGTGCGGTTCTGAGTAACCTGATAATCGGCATTGAGTGTTAGATATGGATTAAATTCCCAATTCAATTGCACATTCGCACCTATCTGTGTGTCGCGACGATTTGGTGCGTTTTCCGGTATATTGCCGATCTCGTCCGGAATCTGTCTCCCGTCAAACTGCACCCATAATCTGGAAAATCGAAGTCGAATCCATCGTCCCGTTTCAAGTCGATAAAACGAACTTGCTGCTACCTCGGTACTGAGGAAGTTAAAGAAATCGACATTGGAACGGTTGAAAAATAGGTTGATCTCTTCCTGAAACACGAGTCTATCCAGTGCTACCTGTATCAGTTTTGCGGAACCGATGTGTCGCCAATCGTTTCGATGTTCATTGTCATCAAGTCCTGTAATACCTAAGATAAGATTGTTCAAATTAGTTTGGTAGCGACTGTTCTCTATTCCGTATTCCAGTTTACCAAGGATCTGTTTAAGAATCCCAAATTGCAAGCGTGAAGTTATTTTATGATTGGTAGATCCGACAAGTAGGAAATCCTCTCTTCGCGAGTCTTCATCGTCAAAGCGGTGTAACCGCAGGTTATATTCCAAGACGCGCCCAAAGCGGAGACCGAATTGTCGTTCGGTGTTATTATAGACGTTTGAACTTCGCACGAAACGTTGCAGTTGATGAGAGGTGACGAGAGGCGGTAAATTCGCAATGGGTTGGAAACTCAGTTCGGTTAAGAACACATCACTAAACGCGTCGAATTCGTTGAGTTTTCCGTCAGCACCGGTGTAGTTTTCAACCTGTGGCGCGTATTGCAATTTGAGCCTGAGTTTATCAGTTACTGGTAAATCCCCGAGCAGGTTAACACCGAAGCGGTTAATCATACCTTCAAGTTGTGAATCTTCTTCACCGGCGAGTCCACTGGTGTAAGGATCTACGCTCAGACCGAATTCAATGTGGTTGTTGAATGTGTTAGAGAAGTAAGAGTCAATTGTAAGTTCTGCGGGATCAGTTTCAGAAGTTTCGGGTTTTCTTTCCAGGAGACTTTGTCCAAATTCAGTCTGAAGTTGTGCAAAGGCACTTTGCGTATCGGATAAGAGGATGCTGCCTATGAATTGCGTAAAAATAATCAGGCATATCCAGAAAAAATGGGATATTTTTTTCACACATCGACTCCAATTCTATAGCGAGATAACAAAATGCTGTCTCTACGAGGCTTGTTTTCTTTCTCCCTCGCGTGCTCGTTCAATTTTATTTATTTCCTTATCTAATTCGGGGTGTTTGTATCTATCTATAGCATAAGCCCCTGTCCCTGGTTCACATACTCTCAAGAAGTGGGACATTCCACCGATTCCAAGCGTATCTATAAGCAATTCGAGTCCAAGTCTATAAAGGTCTTCATCTGGAATTTCTCGAACGCGCGCTACCTGTAGTTTTTCATTTTTGCAAATATAGATTTTCAGTTTGGCTATACGCTTATTCTCTGCTTCTACTTCCTCATTAACTTGTCGAATCTGTTTAATCAGAGTATCAATATCTGGCAGGTTATCTATCCATTTTTCCCGTTCAAGTGTGTAATTACCTGTACGCCGTTCGATCTGACTAAGAAACCGGGAAGCACCAAGGGTGCCAAAGTTAGTAATAAGGGCATCAATACCGAGGCGATAAACTTCACTGTCTGTTCTTTTAGGGATGTTCATCTCTTGAAAACCTCGCTTCCAATCCAGAACCATTGTCCAATGAAAAAATAGTCCAGAATCGTCTCAACAGCTGCAGCTTCCTGCTGAATCTGAGTGTGCGTTGGATTATCATTGAGGCGGCTTAAACAGCATGTGTCAAGATAAATCTTCAAGTTGTGGGTTTGTGTGCTCACTCGGTGTACTCAGACCTTGCTGCTATTCAATCATGTCAGCTTGTGGGCTTGAGGCGGTGGCGTAAAGTTTTCGCGGGATACGTCCAGCTAAAAACGCCGCTCTACCGGCTTCTACGGCTTTTTTCATTGCTTCCGCCATTAGCACGGGACGGTGCGCTTTTGCGACTGCTGTGTTCAGCAAAACACCGTCGCACCCTAACTCCATCGCAATGGCTGCATCCGATGCCGTACCAACACCGGCATCCACAATAAGCGGCACTTGCACAAGATTTCGGATAATCTGAATATTATACGGATTTCGGATCCCCATCCCTGAGCCGATCGGGGCACCTAACGGCATCACTGCTGCACAGCCAATATCTTCTAATTTTCTACAGGTAATCGGATCGTCGTTACAGTACGGAAGCACAGTGAAGCCGTCCTTCACGAGTGTCTCCGCGGCATTGAGTAGCTGCTCTACGTCCGGAAATTGGGTTTCCTCGTCTCCGATAACTTCGAGTTTGATGAGCGAGGTATCAAGTGCCTCTCTCGCGAGGTTCGCTGTTAGAACCGCGTCCTTCGCAGTGAAGCATCCGGCAGTGTTTGGGAGGATCGTCATACCCCGTTCGCGTAGAAGCGCGAATAGATTCTCACCGGGTGTATTTGTAAATTTCACCCGCCGCATCGACACCGTCGCAATTTCAGCACCACTCGCGGCGATGGACTCCGTCATTATATGGAAATTCGGGTACCCTGCCGTTCCGATAAGGAGTCTTGATGTATATGTCTGGTCGGCAATTTTGAATTCTTGCATTTCTTATTTTTCCAGTGCTAAGTTTATTTTTTGATTGAGTAGTATACGTCTCTGCGTTTCCAATTTAGTATAGCACTTTGGAGTCTCTTTATCAAGGATTATACGTGGGACCTTATTTTCCTGTTGGCGCGCTTTGCTGCGCATTAACCCCCTTGGACAGCGCGGATGATCTCAACTTCGCTGTTCTCGCGAATTTCTATCGCTTGCCACTCCGTTTTTGGAATAACCTCCCGATCCACGGCGACAGCGATACCTGCCTGCGTTGGATCCATTTCTAAAGCGGTGAGCAGATCGTGGATATTTATATTCGGGATAACCGTTTTTTCTTCGCCATTGACGCGTATGTTCATATTTCCAAGTATGGTTACGGCACACGGCATGTGCCTACTACCTTAAAAATCTGTCTAACCGGAACGGGGCAATTGTCTCTGAAGTCTCACCGGTCAGAATCAGTTTGGAGATCTCGTAAGCCGTGATGGGCGTGAGTAAGATGCCGTTGCGATAATGTCCTGTGGCGTATATCAGATTCTCAATGGGTGTTTCGCCAAGTATGGGGGCATTGTCTCGGCTACCGGGACGTAGACCTGTCCATGTTTCCAGAAGCGGAAGTTCATAAACACCCGGCATCGCTTCCCATGCCCCGCGGAGCAGCTCAAACACACCGCCAGCCGTCAAACGTGTGTCAAATCCCATTTCCTCACTTGTTGCACCGACGATGAGTCTGCCATCGGTTCTCGGCACCAAATATACTGATGTCGGATACCTTGCTCTGACAGTGCGGATGACGTTTTTGACCGAAATGCCAGCCTCCATCTGCAATGCCAACATCTGTCCTTTCACAGGACGCACCGGCGGACGGATAGCATCTGGAAGTCCCTGAATTTGGGCAGATTCACATCCTGCTGACAACACAATGACATCTCCATGTTGTTTTTCGCCGTCTCGCGTCTTTGTTCCAGCCGCGATCGCATTTTCGATATGGATGCTTTCGACGGCACTGTTTTCGTGCAACATGCCACCGTATCTCTGATAAGCGCGTTGGAGTGCTTTCACCATCAGTCTGTTATCGACCTGATGATCGCTCTCGCAGCGGATGGCTGCAGTCACGCGCGGTGAAAGGGCAGGTTCGATTTCACGTGCCGCTCGTCCTGTTAACCATTCGACATCCAGCCCTAAATTTTGTTGTGAAGCGTAAAGATGTCTAAGTTGGTGTGTATCATCAGGCTCTAACCCGATGATCAGAGTGCCTTCCACCCGATACCCGATAGACATCTCCGCATCCGCCTCTAATTCCCGAACCCATTGCGGATAGAGTGCTAAACTTTGGCTGCCTAACTTAAGCAGTTCTGGTTCTTCGATATGTGCTTCGGCGAGTGGAGCAAGCATTCCAGCGGCTGCCCAAGAGGCGGCGCGTCCGGCTTGTGCGCGCTCATAGATAGTAACGGTGGCACCCGCTTTCGCGAGCTGCCACCCGATACCGAGTCCAATTACGCCGCCACCGATGATGAGAATCTTTTTGTTCTTCATTAACGTTGTCGGGTAAAACCGTTATTCTTCCAATACATTGATGAAACAGTCTGTTGCTTCGACTGCTTTGGAAATCAAGCCTTTTTCATAGGCGAATTTTGCGAAGGCTGCCCATTTTTCTGCGGATTGCACCTGCGTTGTTGCGAACACATCCAGCGTATCCCGAAACGCCAGTTCTTCTAAGTCTTTGCGGGCATCAGGATTCGCCTTAAAAAAGAGCTGTAGCGCGTCATCAGGATTCTCTTTTGTGAATTGAATCGCTTCCTGAATTGCCGTCATCAGTTTTTTAGCGGTTTCAGGATGGTTTTCCAAATAAGCGTCGTTAGTGATGATTACTAATTCATAATAGTCTGGAATACCGTGCTTCTCGAGTGCGAAATAATCGGCTTCTGCCCCTTCAAGTTTCAGCATGTTAATTTCGTAATTCCGAAATGGTCCGATCACTGCATCAATCTGACCGCTTAGAAGAGGTGCCACAATATTCGTGCCTACGTTTATTAATTCATAATCGTCTTCGGATAATCCGGCATTCGCCCCGATGGCATTAAACAGCAGCACGTCCAGCGGTGCAACTGTGTATCCAATTTTTTTCCCTTTGAAATCTGCTGGCGTTTTAATGCCCGTTTTTTTCAGGAAACTAATCGTGTTGAGTGGATGTTCCACAAGTAGACCGATTGATTTAACCGGCAAAACCTCTTCACTTGCCCGCGCAATTGTTACGCTCTGTTGGTAACTCACAGCAAACGGGTATTCCGCTGCCGCCACCAGTTTAAGTGGAGCATCTGGATCGCCGCCCCAGAGGAGTTCGACTTCTAATCCGTGTTTGCCGAAAATCTTATTCTCTTGTGCGACGTAAAGTGGCGCGTGATCTATGTTAGGAAACCAATCGAGGAGCAGTGTGACCTTCTCCATTTCAGAGTTCTGGTGGCTGTCTGCACGGCTATCAATTCCTGTCAAAAGTATACTACAACTGATGAGAAACATTAAGCAAATTGCTATTTTCATGAGAATTTCCTTTCTTATTGATTGCCTTATATATCTGATTTGTTATATTGATACCGCCGCCACGGCATTGCATACCGCTCCAACAGCGTCATCAATCCAAAAAGACCTAAGCCTAAAAGTGTTAAACAGAGGATAGCAGCAAATACCAGTGAAACTTGGAGTGTTCCATTCGCATACAGCATAAGATAGCCGAGTCCTGCCTTCGCACCCACCCATTCCCCGATAACCGCACCAATCGTAGAGATCGAAATGCCTATCTTTGCACCTGAAAAGATAAATGGCAATGCCGACGGGATGCGTACCTTCCAAAGGATCTGCCATCGCGTTGCTCGCAAAATTCGGAGCAGGTTTACGGTATCTGGATCGGTGGATTTCAAGCCATCGAGTGTATTCAGCACAATCGCGAAGAATACAATCAGTGCTGCCATGATCACTTTCGAGGTGATACCGAAGCCAAACCACAGCACCAGCAGTGGAGCAATGGCAAACACTGGAACCGTTTGTGAACCGATGACATACGGATAGAAGGCTTTCTCTAATGTTGGGAACTCGAACATCAACACCGCTAACGGGACACCGATGCTGACCGCGAGGAGGAATCCAAGCAGCATCTCTTGTAGTGTCACGAGCGTGTGTTTCAGTAATTGCGCGTGTTCTGCAAATAGGGTTACCACAATTTTTGAAGGGGCTGGCAGAATGTAGCGCGGCATCTCAAAAAGATGAACGACCCCTTCCCATATTCCCAATACTATCAGTAGGATAGCCACAGGCACCGCAAATTTGCTGAACATTGGCATCTATTCCTTAACAACAAAAAGCCGTCTTCCATCTTGGATATGGGAAACATGCCCGTCCGCCAGTGGCTCTGTGAAAAACCGTGGCGACACCAAAAAGGAAGCGGCTCTACGTTTTCATAGTTTTCAGCTTTTAGGAACTCGTTTGTGGTAGTGTTCTCACTGCAAGGCAGTTTGAAATTGCCACACATTCTACTGACAGCCGATGGCTAACAACCCTAACATATTTCCCTACGCTGGTATGATCCAGATCAGGTTCAATGGGTGTTTTCTCAGTTCTCAAGCAGATAAGAGCACCGTTGTGTAGGACCTATACAAATCTCACAAATATAGTAAAATCTATCTACTATAGCGACGGTCACCGTCTGGTTGTGAAACATTGCTGCCGTACTTCCTGTTTCAACGTCCACTGCCTCCCCATGAGGTCTTACACGGACTCCGCAGGCGTTTTACATCTCCTCGCAACTCGTGGCGATGTGGGTGACAACCTATTTAGAAATTGCTTCGCAGTGAGAACAGCCGTTTTTTACCTCATGTTAATAAAAGGTGTGCAGGACACTTACTAAGATTGCAAGCGTAACGCTCCTGTCATGACGACTGCTATAATTATACCACAATTTTAGGCAAAATTCAAGTTAAATTGATTTTCATTTACCCCACTTTTTTAGTAGGTATGTGTTGAAAGATGATTCGTGGAAAATGAGGTAAATGAGACCATGTTCTCCATTTTTAAAGCAAATTTTGAGGTGATAAGGCGATAACAGTTTTCCTTAATCGACCGGCATCGCGTGCGCTGGAATTTCCACGCCCTGTTCGCTCCAAAATTTGTATGCCCCGCGGTGTAGTGGAATTACAAAGGCTTTCGGTCCATTCTCTATCGTCATATCTGCTGCTGCCTGATTTGTTTGCAGCATCGCCTGATGTCCCTCTGAGGAGTAAACATGCTTTAGAAGTTTGTAGATAGTCTCCTCGCTCACCGCTTTATTCGAGATGAGTACTGTTGGCATCAGAATAGTATTCACCGGTTCCACTTTACCTTCATACGCCCCCTCTGGCAGAGATCCGGGGAGATAGAACGGATACTTTTCGTAGAAGCCGTACTTCTTCGCAACTGTGTCAAGATCGATCATCCGGATAGATTTAATTGCTGTCAACTGGATAACAGCACTGTTCGGTACACTGACGAGCCATTGGAATCCAGCGACCTGACCATCTTGGAGAGCCTCGGCAGCAGCACTCCCACCTTTATAGATCGGCGTAAACTTTCCCCAGATACCCGCCAATTTCGACAGTCGTTCTAATGTCTGTGCGGTGCCGGACCCACTCGCTCCAGAGGCGATTTTTTTCCCAACAATGTCTTCAAACTGGTGAATATCGCTGTTCGCCAGCGTTGAAAATTGGTCGTAAGCGATGAAAAGCAACGTTACTATGCGGATGTTAGTTTTCGGTCCCTCTTCCGCGAAAATTTCTTCACCGTGGTAGCCAAGGTAGCTTTCGGCAGCAAAAACGACGCCCAGTGCTTCGGGATCATTATTCACACGCCGCGTGTTTTCGACCGAACCTGCGGAAGCATCAATGGATATTTTCAGATGTGGTTCCTTGTGGGTCAGAACGCGGCTAACGCCCCCCGCGAATTGTGAAAAACTACCCCCCATCACGCCACCCAAAATCGAGAGCCACTCCTTTTTCTCAGGGACGGCATCACCGGTGTTCGCTGTTTTATCCGATTTTTTATCGCTACACCCATAGAATACAATTAGTATAACCAGCGCGGTGGAGATAAATATATGTGGTAAATTATGATACGCGAATCTGTTTTTTGTAAACATAGCGTTTCCTTTTTCGTTTGTGTTTTGTATAGTAGCAAGTTTCGGCATGTAAATGGTGGCTGCTAACTTATAGAAATAATACCAGATATTTTCTGGTGTTTCAAGTGATTTCTCAGAGGGGTTCAGTTTTAAGAGTTATCCATGGATGAGGTTAACTGCGAGTTTAGGAGTGTCAGCGAAGTGTCGTAGCGTTTTCGAGATTTTTGTGTATCCTGCGAATCGTAGGACGGAAATGGCGGT